>Ga0102928_1000085_pt1 | contig 48325 bp, 40 predicted proteins | sample SalPonR1_B_D1_MG_FD_78504 | JGI IMG/M metagenome (GOLD analysis project Ga0102928, IMG submission 78504) | Salt pond soil microbial communities from South San Francisco under conditions of wetland restoration - Salt Pond MetaG R1_B_D1_MG | ecosystem: Environmental > Aquatic > Marine > Intertidal...
CAGATCGCCATCACCTTCGACGATGCCTATGACTCTGTCTATCACACAGCCGCGCCCCTGCTTGCAGAAAAGGGTTTCCCCTACACCGTATTCGTGAATACCGACGGCATTGGCGGCAGAGGCTATATGACCTGGGATCAACTGAAAGAGTTTGCTGCGGACCCACTTGTCACCATAGCCAATCACAGCAAGGATCACGACCATATGGTTCAACGCCCGGGAGAAGACACCGATGACTGGCGGGAAAGAATCAGGATCAACCTGGACGGTGCCCAGAGTGTTCTGAAAGCAAAACTGGGCACCGATACCCCCATGTTCGCCTACCCTTACGGCGAATTCAGCCGGGCAGTCGAAGCCATGGTTGATGACCGGGGCTGGTATGGATACGGGCAACAGTCCGGGGCGGTCGGTTCCCATTCCCATGATACAAGAATGCCCCGCTTTCCCATGGCCGACGCTTACGGCCAGCTGGACAACCTGAAGCCCAAGCTGACCAGCAGGGCCTTTCCGGTAGCCGCAGAAAAGTTACCCGACGGGGTAATAAACGAAAACCCGCCCACCCTGAGTTTTGTGCTACCCGAGTCAATGGATGCAGCCCGGTTAAACTGCTTCGCGTCGGGCCAGGGACGGGTTGATTTCGCGGTAGACAGCGACGGCCGGTTTACCCTGACCGCACCGGAACCGTTCAACAGCCGCCGCTTTCGGTACAACTGCACCTATCCTGCCGGCAACGGCACTTTTTACTGGCTGTCACAACAGTGGCTGGACCTGAGCAGGCCGGAAGACTGAGGGCGGTGGTCAGTTACTGATCAGCGAAAAAGTAAGCGACAGGTCTTTGCAAAACACGCTGTTAATACTTCAACACACCGGTGCCGGAGAAACCCTGAATGCTCTATACCACCATCGCTGCCCTGACCGCCGCACTGCTGCTTTTTGCCTGGCTGGGCATGAGAGCCAGGCTTGCCAGTGGCGGGCTGGACGATTTTATTACCGCGCGCAACTCCCAGGGCTCCCGGGCCCTGGGGCTGTCTTTCCTGGCGTCGGGCATGGGCGGCTGGATCCTGTTTGCACCGCCGGAGATCGGCGCCCTGGTTGGCCCCCTTGCACTGGCGGGCTACGCCATTGGTGCTGCGCTTCCGTTTATCGTATTCGGACTCTGTGGGCCCGCTGTGCGTCGTTACCTGCCGCAGGGACGAAGCATCGGGGAATTTGCCCAGGCCCGTTATGGCAACGCCGTCCGGCGCTACGTCGCGCTGATTTCTGTGCTTTATATGCTCTGTTTTCTGACCGCAGAGCTGACCGCCATTGGCGCGATCACCTCCTTACTGTCGGATGTCAATGGCAATCTTGCGGTGCTCGGTGTTGCCGTCACTACCCTGGCTTACACTGCCTGGGGCGGTCTGCGCGCCAGCATCGTTACCGATCAGTGGCAGGCGGCACTGTTGATTGCGCTTCTCGGCATTGTCGGTTTCGCCGTCGCCGGTTATCTGCCGGAACTGAAGCCCTCAGCCATGCCAGGCGCACCCGTTGGCAGTGCGGTCAGTGTCGCAATCACCCTGATAATCGCAGTAACGGCCGCCAATCTGTTCCATCAGGGGTACTGGCAGCGGCTCTGGTCCGCCCGTGATACCCGCGCCCTGCGAACCGGGGCTTTGATCGGCGGCCTGGCAACCGTCATGGTGGTTGCCGTGGTGGGAAGCTTCGGTATCGTCGCCGCGATGACTGGCGTAAACCTGGGAACCCCACCCATTCCCTTCTTCGCGCTGCTGGCAGATGCGTCCGGATGGCTGGCACTGCCGGCACTGGTTCTGGCGCTGACACTGGTTGCCTCTTCCGTCGACACCCTCCAGAACGCCTTCGCGTCGCTGGCGGTGACTGAAAAGCAGGGCCTTTCCCTGGCGGCTGCTCGCTGGATTACGCTGATTCTGATGGTGCCGGTGGTGCTGGTAGCGTTGCAGGGGATTTCTGTACTGAGACTGTTTCTGATTGCGGACCTGCTGTGCGCGACAGCGATTGTGCCGGTGCTGATGGGGCTCTGGCGGCGGATGACAACCCGGGCGGCCGTTTGCGGCGGTCTGGCCGGGCTGACTGGCGCGGTCGTCCCCGGATGGATTTCCGGGGGCAGCCTGCTGGCAGGCCTTGAGGCTGCCAGTTTTCCCGGGGCAATTCCTACCCTGTGGCCCTTCGTCGGCGCATTGACCGCTTCCGCCCTGGTCAGCCTGCTACTGGCGGTCCTTGCCGGAAACCGGGATTAGCCGGGCAGCAGTTCTATGGGGTAGCGGATCGTCATTTTCTCGACCCCGGGTCGCTCGCCGAAGTTCACCAGGCGCAGGCGATTGCAGATCTTCTGCTCCAGGCCGGGCTCATCGACGGTCGATACCACCACGTTACAACTTGAAACAGCGCCGCTTTCCTCGATCACCAGTTCCGGCGTGATATTGCCCTGCAGCGAAGGCTGGCGGCGCAGTTCCCGGTAATAGATGCTGAGAATCACCGACTTGTTCTGATCCAGCGTCCGTTCGACCGCCTCGCGGGTGCGCTGCTGTTTTTCGGCCTCACGTTTGCGCTCAGAGGTACGCGCCTCGGCGACAATTTCCTCGGCCTGCTCCACTTCCACGCGCTGGCGCTCGGCCAGGGCAATCTGTTTGCTCTCCTGCTGAAGCTGCGATTCATCAACGCCGGAGCTGCGTCCGCTGTCGGCACGCTGCGCCAGGGTATCGCCGCTGGTCCTGGCAATCGGCTCGGCAGTTATCGTAGATGGTACATCGAGTTTGACGGACTCACCCAGAGTCGACAGCTTTGAGAGCTCGTCGCCCATGGCAAGAATACCGGTGCTCCTGGCCTTTTCACGGGCTTTTTCCACATCCTCCGCGGTCGGCTCAGGGGTTTCTGCTACTTCCGGTTCTGGCTCCGGCTCCGGTTCTGGTTCAGGCTCGGGAGGCGCAGGCTCCGGTTCTGCCACTTCCGGCTCATCGGGCTCCGGTTCAGGTTCCGGCTCGGGTTCCTCGGGCTCCGGAGGTGGCGGTGGAGGCGGCTCCTGTTCAACCACCAGGCGGGCCAGTTGCGGCGGCAGCGCTTCGCGCTCCTCACGCTCAATTTCGGGAAGTTCGACCCAGCTTACGTAGCTGGCTACCAGCACGAACAGCGGTACCAACAGTATCGAAACTGCAAGCAGCCGCTTACGCTCGCTTTTTTCCCGGTTCCAGGGCAATCCCGGACGATACTGAGACACGATCAGGCTCCCTGCTCTGCTTTCTGATTGACCGCCAGAGAAATACTGGCGTACCCGGCTTGGACACAGGTGGACATGATTTTCTTCAACAGGTCATATGGCAGTTCCCGGTCGGCCACAATGGTGATGGGCCTGCCATCTTCCGGCGCCGGTTTGCCCGAGCGACCGGACTGATAGTCAAGTTCCTCCTTGAGGCCAGGCTCGACTTCGCCATCGAAAGCCCGGAACGCATCCAGCTTTGCCACGACACGCCCGTTCACCAGGATGTCGTTATCGGTTACGGTAAGCGCCAGTACGTCAGCTGGCGGTGTTTCGGCCGAGGAAACGGGCAGCTTGATGCCGCTCTCCTGGTTGAGCACCTGGACATCCGAGGACGAATTCACCATCAGGAAGAACACCAGAATGGTGAAAATATCCATCAGCGACACCAGATTCAGCTTGCCCTGGTACCGACGGCGACTGTAATGACGCTTCAGGCGTCTGGCCTTGGCAGATTCCTTCATGAGCTTTCTTCTACCTCCACCCTTTCCGGAGCGTCCCCGAGGGAAATTTCAGGAAAGAGTTCTGCATTAACCACGTCACCGGCTACCACGGCCTCATAGGAACGCACAGAATCCATCACCGAGACCAGGGTCTGGTAGGTGGTGTCGCTGGACGGCAGGATGATGATGTTGCGCTTGTCCGGCATGCGTCTTTTCAGTTCCTGCATCACCTGACCCAGCAACTCGTAATCGTATTCCGCTTCGCTTTGGGGGATGGCCTTGATAACGCCGCCCTGATTGTCGGCAACCACCAGTTCATCATCAAAAATCATCACCTGAAGCTGGAGCTCTTTCTGCTCCTGGGAAGATCCGCCGCCGGTATCCGGAAAATTCAGTTCCAGCACGCTGGTATGGGCGAATACCATATTCAGCAGCAGAACCGGCACCAGCACGATCATCAGGTTCATGAACGGTGTTATATCCAGATCGGCTTCGCTGCGAAGCCGACGATGCTTGCCTCTCATGGACTGAGCTCCCTGGTATGAACGTTAGGCCATGGACCCGGCGGGACTGGCGGGCTGATCGTTCTGCGGGGCTCGCGGAGCACTGGCGGGTCGGCCGTTGGTGCCATCATTAATAAGGTTCAACACCTTGATTCCGGCCATTTCAAAGCTGTCGATGATTTCGTTGGTTTTGGTCTGCAGAATGGAGTGGAGCAATAGCAGCGGAATCGCGGACATCAGCCCGAAAGCGGTAGTGTTCATGGCAACCGAGATACTCTGGGAAAGCAGGCTCGCCTTCTGCGAGGGATCCGCCGATGCCACGGCAGTAAATGCCGCAATAAGACCGATGATGGTTCCAAGCAAGCCCAGAAGAGTTGCAATGTTGGCCAGCGTGGCCAGGTACTGGGTGCGCTTTTCCAGACGCGGCATGACTTCCATCAGCCCTTCTTCCATGGCGTATTCGATTTCTTCCCGGGACTGCCGGCGTGCAAGGCGCTGCAAACCCAGACTCAGCATGGAGGCCATGGCACTACCGGCCTCAGTGGCGTAATTCAGAGCGCCCTTGAGATCCTTTTTGGCAATCATCTGGTGAAGCCGGTTGAAGTCCCGGCGGTTGGTCATTTTCTGGGCAGAAAGGTAAATATATCGTTCAGTGGCAACGATGATACCCACAACCAGCACAGTGGCTATCGGGTACATAAAAAAGCCACCTTCCTGAAAGAAGCGAACGGCAGTTTCGATCATTTTTTCGGCACTCCATAATCCATGAATGTTATGAGTCTATTTGGCAACGAATGGCATTGGGGTAAGTTACCGCAAAGCTCTGTTGCGGTTTGTGTTTATTTGCACAGCTGCACAGTCGGAAGGTGATACAGGTCTCATTCCGGCCTGCTGCTCTCAATTCCGGGCCCGGCTTCCGATGCCTACAGCGCCTGAAAGTGGTGATGATAACTTATCAGGCGCTGAAATTCGGACCGTTGCAGAGGTTTGATCGGCCGCGCCAGCATCATATCTTCATCCGGACCGCCAAGTGACCGGACTTCCGGCGGGTTCCAGGGTATCAGGTACAGCACCAGGGGCGCTTCGTGACCACCCTGAAGGCGGGCCCCCTCCAGCGTTATTACCCCCTCCTGGGCAACGGCGACAGCGGGTGCGCCGGCAACCAGTCCGGTAATCAGCAAGATGTTCAGAGCATATTTCATGGGCGCGGTCCTCAGCTCCGGTTCCTGGCATCGAAAATCCAGTCTTTCAGCCGTGGGTTGGGCTCTTCCACCATGGACTGATACTGCTCATACAGGGGCAAGGCATCACCGGGCCTGCCAAGATAGATATCCAGTAGAATCGCAAGGTTCATCATCGCAGGCAGGTAATCCGGTTCGGCGGCCAGGGCTTCACGGTAATAGGCCTCCGCCCGGGCAAACTCGCCGTTTTCTCTGGCGATAACCCCCAGATGATTCAGCGCAGGCGCATGACCGGCATCCAGCGCAACGACTTCTTCAAAACGCGCCTTTGCCTGCCCCTGATCACCTGCCTGCAGGGCCAGAATACCGAGATTTGCCAATGGTCCGGTACGCTCGGGGTGGGACTCATGCAGCGCCTGGAACTGCCGTCTGGCGACTTCGTGACTGCCATTTTCCATGGCGTCGACAGCCTGGCCGAAATTCTGTTCAAGCAATTCCTGCCGGGCCTGCTCCCGGGCCAGAGCCGTGTCTTCCGGGGTTGGCGCCATGTTAGCACATCCCGCCAGCCAGGCCATCAAGGCGAGCGCAACAGCGGTGCGCATCAGGCTTTCAATCCAGCTCATGAACGACTCCCGTCAGAATTTCCGGTTTGTCATAGCGACCCGGCAGCAACTGTTTCAACGCTTCAAAACTGCTTCTGACCCACTCATCGTAGATACCTTCGCGGGCGCGGCTGGCATTCTGCTCGTGAATACTGATCGCGTTATCCTCAAACGGAAATGCCTGCTCTTCCAGCAATAATTCGTACTGGGCCAGCTCCAGCTCGGACAGTCCCTCGGGCCGTTCGGAATCCATCAGGTCCTGCCCCAGCCGCCCGTAAATATGCGCGATCTGATAACCCGCCTCGGTTGAAAACGACGAAACGCCATATCCCAGGGTTTTCTGATAAGCGGTCACGGCCTCTTCCAGAGCAGCGGTTTTCGCCCGCATACTCTGGTTCAGCGGCAGCGTAAGCCTGATGGCATTGTAAGATTCCAGTTTTTCACGGGCAAGGATCACCGAAGCTTCCGCCGCCAGGTATCGCATCCGGTCATCAACCTGATCCGGCGCCTCATCCACCACTTCCATCTGTTGTCTGAGCCACTGGCGACGACGCTCGTCATCACCCACTTCGGCGTAAAGCCCGGACAGACTCTTTGCCGCTTCCATAAACACATCCCGGGGCTGTGGGTAGGTGTTGGCATACAGACGCCAGGCATCAATAGCCTTGGTCAGGTTGCCGGAACGCTCATAAAGCTCGGCCGCAATCAACAGGTTTTCCCGCTTCTCTTCCGCGGTGGTTGCCAGGGCAAAGAGCCGGTTGAGTTCATCACCGGCTTGCTCCCACTGCCCGGTTTCGCGGTAAGCCAGCGCCAGCTTTGCAGGCAGGGTGTCAATCTGCTCGTGATCCGGGTAGTTGCTGCGGAAGGCAATCATTATGTCAATGGCATCCTGCCAGTGCCCGAGTTCCATCCGCAAGGTTGCGGCATCAAACTCGGCGTTGGCTCTGAGGGTGGCACCAGGGGCAACCACTCCCACCCGCAGAAACTCGTTCGCTGCCTCTGCGGTCCTGCCTGCAGCCGCCAGCGCCTCGGCCTGACGGAACACCGAAGCCGCCAGGCTTTCAACCAGACCGGCACGGCGTGGGTCGGCGGCAGGTAACAGCTCCAGAACATGCTGATAGCCGGTTTCGGCGTCTGCGTATTGCCCCAGCTCGAAGAGGCTGCGAGCTTGCAACAACCGGGCCTCGGCAAAAAGTTCGGGGCGCGGGTTGCGGGCAATCAACTGTTCACTCAGATCCACAACCTGTTGATAGCCCTGCTGGTCAAACCGGTACTGCACTGCCGTAAACAGCACATCGTCGGCCCTGGGATCCATGGGAAACGCATTGGCAAAGCGCAGGCGATTCAGCTGTTGTAACTCGGCATGATTGCTGCGCTCCTCTTCCGGCTCCCCGGACCAGGTTTTGGCGTACTCCTGAAACGCCAGCACCGAGGCATAGCCCGCTTCTCTCGCTCTTTCCGGCGCTTCGTTGCGGTGCGCGAGGTCGTAGGCCACCTGCTCGAATGCGGCAATCGCTTCGGGCCATTGTTCCAGTGCCAGCCTGGATTCGCCGAGCAGAAACAGCATTTCCGGGGTCTGGGGATGAGACGGGAAAGTGTCAGCGAATTCCTCATAGTAATCCGCTGCTATCAGGTAGCGCTCACGAGCCTCGCGCCCCTGACTGTCAGCTGCCAGCGCGTACTGACGATTGGCAAGCTCCGGAATCAGGGTTTCCAGTTGTTGTTCGATAAACCCGAGAGTCTCTTTATCCGCCTGCTGCCAGTAATTGCTGTAAAAGCCATAATCATTGACAAACTGTGCCTTGCGATCAGTTATTGACGACGTGAAGCCAGCGGCCTGGAGGATTTCAATAATCCGGACGTAATATCTCGGCGCCCACGGGCTGAACGGGCGGGATTCAATATAGCGCTCATACACGCTGATGGCATCGGAGTATTGTTCACGTTCGAACAGCAGTTCGCTGTAGCGGTCATAAATCAGCCTTTCATAGGGCTTTTCGCCGCCCTGATCAAACAGGGCCTGGAGCGTGTTGGCGCCGTCGAGATAGGACAGCGACAACCCGAACACCCGGAACAGGTCCTCGGTCAGGGTCTGGTACTGTTCGTCTATTGAGACCGCTGACACATTATCGGGAACGACCAGCTCCAGCACGTCCATGTAGCTGCGCAGCGCGGGCCGGAAATCACCCTGCTTGAACTGACTCCAGCCGCGCATGTAAATCGCGTTGACCAGGAAGGATTCGCCCCGACTGGCGGACGGATCCGCGTTGATGACAGTCCTGAAAGCGTCCTCCGCTTCGGCATAACGATTATCCCGGAACAGAATATCCCCCCGGCGGAACTGGGATTCCACCCACAATTCCGACCCGGGGTAGTCTTCAACCAGCCGGTCAAGTGCTGCCAGTTGCTGCTCGCGCATGCCCCGTAACTCATAGACACGCGCAAGCTGATAAAGCACACGGTCGTTGCTGCTGCGGTCCGGATACTCGGTCAACAGGGCTTCGTAGGCTTCAGTGGCGGCGGCCATGTCTTCCACCGCATTGTCGATAAGCTCGGTTTCGGCGCGCTCGAATTCAAGGTCCGCAAGCCGGTGGCGGACTTCAACCCGCTTGCCGGGATCCTGCAGCAGCGGCAGCAACGCCCGGTAACTTTCCACCACCTCTTCCCGCGTCACCTCTGCTGCGTTGCTCTGCGGCATCGCCGGCAGGGCAGCGGGTTGCAGGCTCGCCAGGGTCCCCGGCTCAGGCTCGCTGCCCCCATCACCGCCGAAAATCCCGGGCATTGACTGACAGCCGGACAGAGCCAGCACTACGGACAACAGCAGCGGCAGACCCGGACAAGGGATCATTCTGCCACTGCGCAGACGCCAGCTATTCATCGGCGTCCTCCGTGTCAGTGATCCGCGACCTGAATCCCGGATCTGCCATGGGGTCTGCCATGGGGGCAGCCGCCGCGGGTTCGCCTGCGCTAAGTAACAGCCGATCAGCCAGACGCGCCTGAGCATGGCGGGAAGCCAGCAGGTAACCGGCAATCTGCCGCCGTTGGCTGGCCAGCTCGGCCTCCACCAGCACGAGCAGATCCTGCCGGGTCTGATCCAGAGCAAGCTCAAGCATCCCGTTGAGCTGCTCCAGCTGTTCCCGCTTGCGGCGGATCCTGTCTGCAAACCGGTCGAGCCGGGCATCGGATAACAGCTCCTGCTCCACCAGTTGGCGCTGGCTGACAAAGGTTGCCATAGCCTTGTCCAGTTCCCGCAACTGGCTGATCGCAGCCCAGCGGTTAGTGCTGTAATCGTTGACCAGCCACCAGTCGAGATAGGCCCGCATTCGTTTATAGGTCTGGCGCTGTCTGCGTGTACTTCTGTCGTCTGGAAGTTGACTCAGGGTTTCCTCGACTGCATCCAGCTGTTGCTTGAGCTGTCGCTGCTCTGCCGTCATGAAAAAGGTGACATCCTGTGCGGCCGATGCCTGCTCGATCCTGCGGCGGAACCGGGACTGCTGAGCCTCCCATTCATCCACGTTGAGCGTCGCTAGCGCTTGCCGGGTTTCCAGAATACGGGCTTCACGACGAGTCCTGCGAGTGTCCAGCATGACGTCAAAGGAGTTCAACTGGGCGCGCCACCGGTCCAGAGAATTGCTCAGCCGGTAAAGCTCGTGCAGGTCGCGCAGGGCCAATTGGAAACCTTCACCGGCCAGCAATCCGGCGAGGCTGAAATCCTGCGGTTGCACCCGAACCCGACCGTAGCTGTCAACCAGCATGGTGGATTCGCCCAGTGCCGGTTCAGCGCCACGCTGCGCCGCCCTGTTGCGATCATTGCCGCCATTATCCGCACCTTCACGGATAAAATTCAGCGCTTCGACCAGGCGGGCTTCGGTAAGATCAGCCTGCTCTTCAGCCAGGCGCTCATCCAGTCCCAGGTAATGCCTGGCGGCGGCCCGGTAGGCCTCCAGCGCTGCCTCTGGCCGATTCATCTGCTCAATGGTGAACGCCCGGGCGTAAGGTACCTGCTGCAGCCAAGGTGTAAACAGGGGGCGATTCTGTAAAGTCTCCAGGGCCTGAAGCGCCAGGCCATTCTGGCCCAGGTTCGAGGCGGCGACGGCGTAATCAGACAGTGCCTGGTCCGACATCAGCCCGTCCAGCGGGATGGCACCCAGTACCGCCATGGCCTGCTGGAAATTTCCCTGGGCCAGGTGCAGACGCCCCAGGGTGAGGCGGGCCTGTTGTTCCAGCGCGATGAGTTCGTCTGCGGTTTGCGACGCCAGCCGGCTTTCCGGCTCGGCCTGCTCAATCAGTGCCGACAGGCCGGCAATGGCGGCCTGCGCATTATCAGCGGCCAGCAACTGCACGGCACGGTTGTAACGCAGATACCAGCTCCAGACGGAATTCGGTGGCAACGGCTGCAGGATTTTATCGAACTGTTTATCAGTTACCATGGCGCCACGCTGAGCCAGCAGCCACTGCCCCCTCAGGTAGAGCCATTCCCGGTAAAGCGTTTCCTCCGTGGCTTTCAGCAGGTCGCCGTCCACCCGATCGAGAGCGTCCTTCGACGCATCGGAGTCCGCTTCCAGCCACAGCACTTTGGCCATATAGAACCAGGCCTGATTGCGGATTTCACTGGCTACATCCGACTCATCCAGCAAAGCTTCCAGAACGGCATAGGCTTCCCGGGTCATGCCATAGGCAAGCATCAACCCGGCTTCCACCAGCAGTGGATGGTCGCCGTGACCGGAAATACCACCTTCCGCTTTAGCCACGTTCAAACGGGTCAGCGCCTGGAAAAAGTCGCCCTGATGGTATTCGTAAAGCACCATGCCATAGCTGGTATCATTGACCCTTTGCCGGGGCTCATCCGCCAGCGCGGTTGCGCAGACCCACGCAGCCAGAACGGCAAGAGCCATGCCGGCCCGGAAAGAACCGGTGCGCGGTTGCAGACACTGGAATGAACGACGGTCAGCCACGGCTTGCATCAATCCCACTCGACAATGGTCACTTCCTGTTGGTAATTGAACGGGTTGTCGCGAATACGGACTTCCAGGGCAGCAGTGCCGGTGCCTTTTTCAAATTCCAGTGTTGCCGCCTGTTTGTAGACCTGCTTATTGCGACCGGTGCTCTCCACGAACACGGTCAGCTCATGGTTGCCGGTTTTCAGGTTGCCGATATGCAGCCGCTGCATGCCGCCGCGCTCCAGTGCCTTCAACTGACGTTCGGTGTAAAGGTGGGAGGCCACGATATCGTCATTCAGCTTGAGCTTGACCGCGTCCAGTTGCAGCAATTTTCCGGTATCAACACTGAGGAACACGGCAAACTGCGTGCTTGCCGGGAACAGCAGGTCTTCCTCCAGGATAAACAGGTCACGGTTGAGCTTTATCACCTTTTTTTTGAGCTCTTCCACACTCAGCGCCACCGAACCTTCAGCGCTTTCATCGGAGCTCTGCTGTGCCGGCAACTGGAAAGATAACAGTGCCAGCACACAGAAAGCCCAGGGCAGCCTCCGGGTACAGAGGGTTTTAACAATGCGCAGAATTATCATCATGGGTCTTCCTGGCCATTCAGTATTCAAGAATCAGCGACGCCCGGGTAACAATCGCGTCGAAGGAGTAAAGCGGCTCTTCGCCGGCCGGGAACGAACCCGGTGCGGTGACATCACGAAAATTGTCGTAATCAAACTCCAGCCAGTCCAGCAACAGGCTGGCCTGCAACCGGGAAATACCCGGCAGTGAGGTCTGTTTCCACTCGTACACCAGACCGCCGCCGAAAGTGACTCCCGAAAACGAACTCAGTTCCTTGTCACGGGCCAGGTGAGTCTGGGAATTTTCAAATGCGAAAAGGTCGCTGTAGAAATCCGCCTGATCCTGATCGTAGTAACGGACCTTGCCCTCCAGGGACCAGCGCGGATTCAGCGCATGCACGTACGCCAGCTCGTAGGTATGGGAATCTATGCCCCAGGTGTCGCTGAAGAACCGGTATTCTGCGCGGATGGATGCACGGTACGGCAGGTAGTAAAGCACTCTGCTGGCGAGGGAGTAGCTGGTCCGGGTTTCCGGGTAGCGCTCCGGCTGATACTCGAAGCCGGTGGGATCATTGGGGTCAATAAAGCGGTTCTGGCGGTAGGGGTTCTGCAGAAAACCCTCGTCGGTAATCACTTCAAAGTCAAAACTCAACAAGCTGTTGGCAGTGATTACCTGGCTCAGGCCAAGCTGGTAGTTGCGTCTTTCGGCTTCTTCCTCAAAGGATTCATTGCCCCTTTCCCTGACCGTGTCCCAGCCGTTCGCATACCCGAGGCTGAGCGTGGACATGCCACCAAAGAACTCCTGGCTCACCGAGAAATATACGGTGTTGGCTTCGTAGTCATTTTCCGAGCTGTTGGTGTAACCCAGGCTGAGAATCGACTGCTGGTACAGATAATCTATGCCGGCCGTCAGTTCAGTCCGTTCTTCAGTGTAGGGACTGGCCACTGCCAGCACGTCAACAGATGCTGCCGAGACGGAATCCACATAATACTGGCCCGACACGGATAGCTGCGCACCCAGGTTTTTGCGAACCAGCACGGAGGGGCCATCAATCACCATGCCACCACCGTCATACCGGTGGTAGAGCATATCCACCTGGTCCTCGGGCAAAGTGGCGGCCGTTGCCGGCGAGCCAACCAGAATCAGCAGCACAACGGCCAGCCAGAACCCGGACCACAGCATGACCGGCCGTTCAGTTACAGCCACAGCCACCCCCGGAACCGCCTTCAGACCCCCGGGACGACTCCCTCGACTGATAGACATGATGCATATAGGAACTGGCCTTGCCGTGACGGCTGAGACTCATGACCGGGTCTGCCAGTCTGTCGCGCTCATAGGGTTTTACCCAGGGTTTGATATCGCTGCAGCCAGATGTAGCCAGCAGCACCAGAACCAGAGCCAGGACTGGCAGTGCGGTTTCAAGGGCCTTGATCATTGCGTTCTCCAGTAACTCAATCTGCCGACTCGTTGCTGCCAGCCGGTATCACTCGCGCAAAAGCTGACGAATCTGCTGTTCATAATCGTCTTCGTAGCCGGGCTTGTAGCCGTAATGTATGAAGCGCGCCGTACCGTTGCGATCGATCATTATGGTGGTCGGCATGGCCTGCACTCGGTAAAGCTCGCTGACCCGGCTTTCCGGGTCGTACAGAATCGGGAAGCTCACCGGTACACTGTTGAGGAAACGATGGGCTTCTTCGCGGTTGGCATCGACGTTTACCGCCAGTACGGTGAAACCGAGATCCTTGTACTGCTCATAGAGATCATCCATCAGGGGCATTTCCTGGCGACAGGGGCCGCACCAGGAAGCCCAGAAGTTCAGCATCACCACCTGACCACGGAAATTCTCCAGGCGCAGGTTCTCCCCCTGCCTGCTCTTGAGCGTAAAGTCTGCCGCGGGTTCACTGATTTCTTTCGCCGGCACCACAGCGGCGCCAAGAACGAGGCTCAGTAACAGGACAATTCGAAATATCAGACTATTCATCAACAACCCCTTGATCAGAAAAAGACAGACAGGCCGAGGCTGACTTCCGTGTTCATTGAGGTTTTTTCCTCACCCAGCACATCGATCCGGTAAAGATGCTCCCGCACCGTAAACTGAACGGCGATGCTGTCGGTCAACAGCACCTGATATCCGGCACCGACGTTCGCGGTAAACCGGGTGTCGCCGGCAAACTCCGTTGCTCCGGCGCCCCCGATCAGATAGAAATTGGTATTGAACGCGTAATTTTCCGTCAGAAAGGCCCGACCCGGCAGTACATTGATACCGAGATTGGCGCTGTAATAGCGGTACTCCCGTTCCTCATCAGACAACACGCGCACGTTGCCCCCGAGCTTCTCGAAACTGGTCTCCCCACCTTCGGCAAAACCCACATTCGCCTCAAAAAAGAAGCGCTCGCTCAGGTGGTAGGTAAGTTTGCCAGCGGCAAGAAACGAAGATTCAAAATCCTCGATCTTCATGAACCCGGTGACTACCCCGATCTCAAAATTCTCGGTATCAATCAGCGCTTCCGTTACCGGCTGGGGCTGGACGTCTGGTTCGATCAATGGCCGATCGCTCTGCTGGGCAGCCGCCAGAGCGCTGATTGCTGCCATAACCGGCATCAACAGGGCTTTCAGAAGAATATGCTTAATCCGATTTTCCATTCCAGTGCTTCTTCGTTAGTGGCCCGGCTGGTGAAGATCTTGTAGTCCTTCACCTCTGCTCGAATAAAATAGTTGTCAGTCACATAGGCACGAATGCCGAGACCTGCATGGCCGATGCTGTTGTCCCGTTCTTCCGGCAGTGCCAGCGTGGATTTGGGTTCGATAAAAATATGGCCCGCACCAAGTGTAAAGAAAGGCGACACACGCCACTGCGGAAAAGGCTGATGCACAATGTTGGCGTTAAACATGCGTATTTCGGAGGCGCTGCCCAGTACCTGGGTGGCCCAGAGCTCCGCTGACAGATTCTCTGTCATCGCGAAGCCCCCGTAAACCGCCGTTGATGCGGCCTCTTCAAACTGGCCCATCAACAGGCCCGCCTCCCAACGGCGAGTGCCGAAATCGTCAAACCGCGGCTCGTTGAACATCACCCTGTCACCAGTGCGATCTACTGTTTCCAGCACATCATCAACATGCACCCAGCCTTCACGCCCCTTGTCATCAGTCACCTTGAGCCAGGAGGTCTTGCGCTTGATCAGGCTGAGCCACTCGCCTTTCTCGCTGGCGTGAATGACCGGGTGGCCCGCGCCCGGGCCCGTCCGCCACTCGATGAATGGTTTCACAACCCGCACCTGAGGCAATGGCTCATCCTCGCTGCCCCAGAGCCAGCCCGCCGAGGCGAACAGAGGAAAACACAGCAGGAGCAGGCACAGGACAGATCGCATAATCAGTGGTTTATCCGGTCCATTCAGTTTACCGGCGCGTCAAAGGGGTTGTTGTAATATTGCCCACCGATATCCAGCCATTCGGAAATCAGCCGCAGTTCGGCGGGGCTCAGAAAACCCTCATGAGGTCCATTTTGCCGGAACCGGCTGAAGAAGCGGTTACTGGCTCTGGCACCTGCCGTAGACATGCTGGCAGCGACGGGGACCGGTTCCAGTATCGGGATCTGGTTACCAGCGCCGTCAAGCAATGGCTCACCGGTGTCCTCATCCCGTAAAACCTCGCCGGTGGGTACCTGTATGTCTGCCAACAGTCCGCCATTGACTTCCTGCGCATTGTCACCGGAAAGAAGCTCCCGGTAAGACTTGAAATGAGCCGGTTCGAGATCAGAGGGGCCATCGCTGAGGTCCAGTTGTGCTTCTGGAACCTGCACGTTACCTGCCGCATCCTCATTGCTATGGCAGCCGGTGCAGGTGTAATTGTCAATCGGCTCTTGCGCTTCATTCAGAACAAGCCGCTCCCGCCCCCAGATCGGGTGAATATGCTGCTCGTAATTGATTATGATGCGACAGGCAGTGGCCCATTCCTGTGCGCACTCCGGCAGGACCGGCGCTGGTGTTCCCAGGTTTGCGTAGGAAAGCGTAAACGGTTGGCCGGGTGTTGCAAGGGATGGATCTGTCCATTCATCCACATAAACCAGATCGGGGCCGGGCATCCGGGTTTTCTTGTCAGGATCGGGACTCTGCGCCCAGGTCTGGGCCATGGTATCGCCCGGTTTCTGCATCGCCAGCACGGCAAGGGTGTTGGGAAAAGGTATGCCTTGCGTTGGTGCACCGGCATATACAGACTCAGGCGCCGCATCCGGCCTGCCGTGCGGAACATCACTCGCGGGATCGTGACAGCCGTTGCAGGTGACGACCTCCCCCGGCCGCAGGCTGAGCCAGTTCTGGTGCCGGCCATCCATCCGCTGGCCCTGGTCATCCAGAACGCTGATGGCGAACGCGATATTCGCTGGCACGGCAACACGCACAGAGCCGTCCGGCTCTATCGGTACGTATCCGACAATTTCCCGCATGGATTGCGCCCCGCTCACGCCAAAGGCCGTGTTATCGACCTCCCGCACGGTGTCATCCGGAATAGAGACCGGTTTCTCGATGCGCAGGAACCGCGCGGGCAATTCATCCGGCGACACCATGGCCGGGTTGGCCGTCTGCGCAATACCAGCCTCAGTGGTATCGACGCCATCCACGTCGTAAACGCTGCGAATCTCGAGAATGCCGTAACCGTTGTCCGCCAGGGCAGCGGCCTCATTCATGGGTTGTGCTTGCGGAATGAAATCCGGTAACGGGCGCTCGCGGACCAACACCGCCTCATCAATTTGTCGCCCTTCATCGGCAGGCTCAATGGGCCGCTGGGTCTGCGCGCCAGTGTCCAGCAACCAGAGCCCGTACGCAGGCTGCGCAGCCTCATAGTCACCGGACGCCACCCGCTCACTGTTGCAGCCCAGAATGGTGCCGTCTCCGCCGATCAGCCTGAGGCGACAGGGGCTCCAGCTGATCAGGTAGCGACCGCTGCCGTCCAGTAATGGCGACACCGACCCATAGTTGCCATTAAGCGAAATGGCGTCGCCAGCGTCAAGACCGCCAACCAGCGGCGACTGGCCAGACCCGGGTGAACCATCAACCGCAAGGCCGGTTTCTACAAAACCGGCAGTATCAATGGTTGTGGGGATAGCACTGAAGTTGGCGGTTTCAAGGGGCCGCAAGGCAGCCAGAATGCGACCGTTGTCGCTCAGGCGCGGACGCAGGAACTGAACATCGGTATCGAGGTTATCCGGATTATGGGAATGCCGGCCGAAAATATAGGTCAGACCGGTACCGTCCGGGTTCACGCGATACAGGTTGAAACCGTTATCCCTGGTCTGCCCGGCATTATCCCAGCGGCTGAACAGGATGGTGCCGTCATCCTGCACCAGCGGGTCCAGGTCATGACTCTGGTTAAAGGTGATCTGCTCGATGTTTGCGCCGTCACCGTCCATGACATGCAGGACGAATGCCGGCACATTACGCTCTTCTTCCAGTGCTGCGTACTGCGACTTGTTCTGCAGCCTGCCCTCGTCCAGAAGCACGGCCCTGGACGCACGCTGGCGGGTCGACGAAAACACGATGCGGCCGTCCGGCAGGTAGGCAGGCGCGATGTCCTGACCCTCTGCGGCGGTGACATCTGAGGCAATCAGCCGTTCAAGGCTGTTATCAGCAACGCTGTATTGCCAGATATTCCAGGTTGGCTGGTCTTCCTCATCGGCACCCTCAATTTCCGGCGCGCGCATGGCGAATACCACCTGCGAACCATCAGCAGACACCGAGAGATCTTTCACATCGTAAGGCAGTGCACCATTGCCATTCATCGTTCCGGTTCCGGAGAATGCCCGGGAGGAGATGTCTCTGGCCACTGAATCGGGCGCGGCGCGGTCTTTCAGCAAAAGGCGGGCACCGGGGCGGAAGGTGGCAGGCTCCGCCACGTTATCGCCCACGAGCGAACCATCGTTGTCATCAAACAGCAGCGGCCGTTCAACAAAGACGACCGGATTTTCAACAGCAACCGGGTCTGTTGCGTCACCACCGCTGTTGGCAAGACAACCTGCCATCAGGGCCGGAGCCAGTATCAGCAACAGCGCCCGCAGTGCACGCCAACGCACAGATGCTGCCGCCGCTGAGGGCCGCGACTGCCAGCAACCTGTTATGTTATCTCTCGTTATCAAGGTCAACGTCAGTAGTCCTCATCGGTCCTGAAATCCCTTTCATAACCTAATGCCTGTGACTGCAAGCGCTCCAAGGCTTTTGTGTGACGCAGTGTAATAACGTGACCTGCCACGCAAAAGCACCGGCTATAACTCGACTAAGCTCTGAAAAGCGGTAGAATCAGCGTAAAGCTTGACACCGAACGACACCGGGGAACGCAATGATGACAGTCTTTCAGGCAGCCAGGCAACTGGTTTCACGGACTTTGGCCATAGCTTTCCTGGTAATCATTACCGGGGTTCAGGCCCCGCAGGCGGAGGCCGGAGCACGAGAGCAGGCCAAACGTATACATGACAGGATTGCCGGAGTACCACCATCGGCGGCCAAGCTTGCTGAAATGGAGCAGCTGTTACAGGGCGGCAATGCCGTAGCCGCCGCGGAACTGGCACTGCAGGACCCTGCCTTTTACGACGTCACCCTGAAAAACTTCGTCGCGCCCTGGACCAACGAAGCGATGTCTCCATTTGTGCCACTGAATGATTACACTGCCACCGTGATAGGAATCGTCCGTGACACTGACAGCGCAAATATCGATTTCCGGGATGTCCTCCAGGGGGATATTCTTTACAAGGGCGCCTCGAATCTGAATATTGCGCCCCATTCAAACAGCAACAATGCCCATTACGAAGAGCTTGAGGCCTCTGGTCTGAGCCTGAGCGACCCCACCGTCCTGGAACGCACTTCGCAATCCGCGATGAATACCGAACTGCCGCCGGATGCCACGGCGGGGGTGATAACGACCCGGGCGGCAGCACGCGCATTTTTCAGCGCCGGTACCAACCGCGCCATGTTCCGGTTCACCCTGATCAACCATATGTGCAACGATCTGGAACAGGTGGCGGATGTCTCCCTGCCACCTGACCGCATCCGCCAGGACGTATCCCGCAGCCCCGGTGGTGACAGCCGCGTGTTCCTGAACAACTGCGTCGGCTGCCACACCGGCATGGACCCGATGACCCAGGCCTTCGCCTATTACGATTACGAATACGACCCGGACAATGATCCCGACGGCGAACAGGGGCGGCTGATCTACAACGCCACCGGCGAAATCAACCCTGAAACCGGCACTCGCGTCGTGGCAAAGTACCACATCAACTCCACTACTTTCGAACAGGGCTTCGTTACCCCTGATGATCGCTGGGACAACTACTGGCGCTCAGGAGCCAACCGGCGCCTGGGCTGGGATACCGGGCTGCCGGGATCTGGCAGCGGCGCCAAAAGCCTGGGCCGGGAATTCGCCAATTCCGATGCCTTTGCCCAGTGCCAGGTAACCAAGGTGTTCCGCAACGTCTGCCTTCGCAGCCCGGGTAACGCCGAGGACATCGCAGCGGTAAACAGCATCGTGACCATCTTCAAGCAGGGCTACAACCTGAAAGATGTGTTCGCCGAATCCGCCGCGTACTGCAAGGGGGCGTAAGAGAATATGAACATTATCCGTTGTTCCGGAATCCGCCCCACCCATGCCTTGCTGGCCCTGATTGCCTCTGCCCTGCTACTGAGCGGCTGTGGCGGCGAGTCCACCGAATCACTGCCGGATACCACAACCGGAAGTACCACCGTAAGCTACAGTGGCCCGGTACCGGCCACCGATGATGTGCTGAATTTCAAGCGCAGCATCTGGGACAATCTGGCGCCACAGAACCGGTGCGGTTCCTGCCACAATGATGGTGGCCAGTCCCCCCAGTTTGTTCATCAGAACGACATCAACATCGCTTACGCCCGGGCCAATACGATTGTAAATCTGGCGGACCCGTCCCAGTCCCAGCTGGTTACCAAAGTGGCCGGTGGTCACCAGTGCTGGCTGGAAAGCACGACAGCCTGCGCCGATATTCTCACCGCTTACATTGTCAACTGGGCGGATGGCGCTGAGGGTTCAGTCAAGACCGTTGAGCTTCGCGCCCCGGCCATCAAGGATGTCGGCAACACGCTGGCGTTCCCGGAAGATTCCAGCGGCTTCGCAACACATGTTTACCCGCTCCTGACGGAATACTGCAGCGAATGTCACACCGGCAGCGGTCAGACCCCCTACATTGCCAGTGCCGATGTGGCAATCGCCTATGACCAGGCGAAGAGCCGGATTGACCTGGGCGACCTTGAAGACTCCGACAATAATCCGGTCCTGCTCGCGGATGCCTCTTCGCGGCTGGTCCAGCGCCTGAGGGACGAGCAGCATAATTGCTGGGATGGCAGTTGCACTGACTCGGCAATGATCATGCTTGCGGCGATACAGAATTTCATTGCCACGCTCGGCGAACCAGAGCCGATAGCGGAAAATCTGGTCACCAGCAAAGCCCTGAATCTGAACCAGGACGGACTGCTGGCGAATGCCGGCGGCCGGTTTGAAGACAACGTCATTGCGCTCTACGAATTCAAGACCGGAGAGGGCCAGACTGCCTTCGATACCAGCGGTGTCGCCCCTGCCCTGGATATGGCCCTGAGCGGCAATGTCGGCTGGGTTGGCGGCTGGGGCGTTGAATTCGGGCCTTCGTTTCAGAACGAAAGCGGTGCCACAGTCAGCGCTGGCAAGGCCCAGGGTTCAACCGAGGCCAGCAGCAAACTCCACGCCCTGCTGACAGGGTCCGGTGAATACAGCCTTGAAGCCTGGGTGGTGCCGGGCAACGTGGTGCAGGAAGATGCCCGGATTATCACCTACTCCGGCAGCTCAACAGCCCGTAACTTGACCCTCGGGCAAACCGAACAGCTCTATGACGTGCTGCACCGCAGCACTACAAGTGACCAGAACATGGCTTTCTCGACCGAGAACAATCCGATGCTTCTGCAGGCAACACTGCAGCATGTGGTGGTCAATTTTTCCCCGGGCAAAGGCCGTGAAATTTTCGTGAACGGCCAGGCTACCGGTGACCTGGATCCGGACGACCCGGGCCTGCTGACCGACTGGGATGACACCTTTGCTCTGGTCTTTGGCAACGAAACCGACGGCAACTCCCCCTGGGAAGGCGCTCTGCGTATGGTGGCCATTCACAACCGCGCCCTGACCCCGGAGCAGGTCCAGGTCAATTTCGAAGTTGGCGTCGGCCAGAAGTTCTTCCTGCTGTTCAGCGTTTCCCACCTGATCGACGGCATGGACCAGAGCTTTATCGTCTTCGAGGTAAGCCAGTTCGACAGCTTTGGTTACCTGTTCTCCAATCCCTTCTACATCGACCTTGACGATGAAAAATCGCCGTCCGCGGTTCCGCTCGAAGGTATGCGGATCGGAATCAATGGCAGAGAACCCGTGGTGGGGCAGGCTTTCGCCAACCTCAACCTGACCCTCGGCGGCGCTGACTATCAGCCCGGTAGTGGCCAGCCATTCTCCCGGCTTGGTACCGTCATCGCCCTGGAGGACGGACCGGATGCCGACGAATTCTTCCTGACGTTCGAACGGCTTGACGAGCGCAGGGACGTCCGCAGCGAGGGCCTGTTGACAGCCCAGCCAGAGCCGGTCGACCTTGAACCGGTATCGGCGATTGGCCTGAAAACCTTCGATGAGGTGAACGCGTCCATGTCAAAAGTCACCGGTATTCCGGTAACGGCCGAGGCCGTGGCCACAACATTCACCAAGGTCAAACAGCAGCTGCCCACAGTCGAAAACATCGAGGGTTTCCTGGCATCCCATCAGATGGCAATCACCCAGATGGCGATCCAGTACTGCGACCTGCTGGTATCGGATCAGAGCCGCCGGAACGCCTTTTTCCCGGACTTCAGTTTCACCGAAAATGCGGCGACTGCTTTCGATGTGGCTGGCCAGGCCCAGGTCACCGGTCCGCTTATCCGTGAATTTGTCGGCGAAAATCTTGCAACCCAACCGGCCAATACCGCCATTGAAAATGAGCTTGGCGGACTGATGACGAAACTGTCCGACTGTGGCGGCAGTTGCCCGCCCGGGCGCACCGAAACCGTTGTCAAGGCAAGCTGTGCGGCTGTTCTCGGCAGCGCCACGACACTGATTCAGTAGGAACCATGACCATGCTTATTAAAAGTCAGCGTAAGCGCGCTAAATCCTTTGAAGAGCCGCTGTTTCACCCGGACCATGCCCGGCCGAAAACCCGCCGGGAGTTTATTGCCCAGGGATTCATGGCCGGCGCGGCCACGCTCTCCGGGGCGGCCATGCTCAACCTGCTGGCACCGGGCAAAGCGTTTGCACTTTCCCAGGAACTGGAAGACAGAAAACTGGGTTGTGGTATCCGGACTTCCGGAGGTGGCAAGGTTCCTTTTATCTGTTTTGACCTCGCCGGCGGCGCCAACATTGTGGGCTCGAACGTGCTGATGGGTAAATCCGGCGGCCAGTTTGATTTCCTCAGCACGGCGGGTTACAGCAAACTGGGCCTGCCGGGAGACATGCTTCCCGATCAGCCCCAGTTTGTGAACCAGGAGTTCGGACTGGCATTCCATTCCGACAGCGGTTTCCTGCGCGGGATGCAGGACAGCACATCGATTGGCGCCCGGGCGTTTATCAACGGAGCTGTTATCGCGGCCCGCTCGGAAAACGACACCGGCAACAATCCCCATAACCCCATGTACGGCATCCTGAAAGCCGGAGCGGATGGCGAACTGCTGTCGCTGGTAGGCTCCCAGAGCTCTGAAAGCGGCGGCAATTCCATGGCGCCCATGAGCCTGGTCAACCCCAAAGCCCGGCCAACCAAGGTGGACCGTCCCACCGATGCCACCGGCCTTGTGGATGTCGGCGACCTGACCTCGATTCTGAATCAGAGTGACGCCGTGTCAGTGCTGGAATCGATTCGCAACATCAGCCTCAACAAGCTCAACCAGGGCGCAGTAAGTACCGGCCTGGCGAATGACGCGGACATCAAGAGCCAGGTGGATTGCGGCTATATCAAAAGCGCTCACCTGATTGAGGAATATGGCGATCCTGCCGCCGTTGATCCGTCGAGGGACCCGGAAATCGTCGGCAGCACCGGCATTTTTACCGACGCAGAATTCAACGGCAACAACCGCCTGAGCCGGGAATTCCGCAAGACCGCTTCGGTGATGAAGCTGGTTCAGAACCAGTACGCCGGGGCCGGCACCATTACTCTCGGTGGCTACGATTACCACACCGGCGAGCGTGCAACCGGCGAGTCCCGGGACTATCTTGCCGGACGCTGCATGGGAGCCTGCCTGGAATACGCTCACCGGACCCAGACCCGGCTGATGCTCTATGTTTTCAGTGACGGTTCGGTTTCCAGCAATGGCCGGCTTGATGATAGCGAAGGTGGCCGTGGTAAAGGCGAATGGACCGGGGACAACCAGCAGACGGCGGCCTCTTTCTATCTGGTATACAACCCCACCGGCAAGCCTGTTGCCCGCAACCAGCAGATCGGTTTCATGCGGTCGGACGCATCAGTGGAAACGGCTTCCAGCCCGGCCGCCAATAACGTGAACCAGCTGGTTCAGACAGTGGTATTGAATTACATGGCGCTCAATGGCGAGGAAGGCCGGTTCGAAGAGGTGATGAACGGCCACGGCCTGGGCAGCCCCCAGAGTCGCGACCGGCTGGTAGGCATAGAGCCACTGGGCTGATACCGGCCCGCCCTGACTGGAATCAGGAATCTCCGGCCGGGGGCATCAGCCCGCTGGAATAATGTACCTGCCTGAGCTCATCGACGATCACTGCGTCAATACCGCTCAGGCGGTTAATCAGGGTCAGGCCCCTGCCCGCCCCCAGCACGAAAACCGCCGTCGACAGGCCATCGGTGGTCAGGGCGTCATTGCCCAGAATGGTGACACTCTGAATCCCCTTTGCCGGCTTGCCGGTCGCCGGCGAAAGGATATGATGGACACGCTCTCCTGCTTCATCAAAGAAAAAACGCTGATAATCTCCGGACGTGGATATCGCAACATCGGCCAGCGGCATGACCAGTACATTGCGGCTTTCCGATCGCGGATCCTGTATACCGACTATCCAGGGTTTACCGCGTTTGTCGCCCAGCAATCTCATATCGCCGCCGGCGCTCAGGCGGGCATGGCGGACGCCCCACTCTTTCAGCAGTTCAATGCCAGCGTCCACGGCATAACCCTTGGCGATACCACCAAGATCAATGCGAGTGCCCGATTTGCGAAACTCCACGGTCTTCTGGTCCGGACTCAGCACCACATCCCGATAGTCAATGCTGGCCAGGCGCCTGGCGATTTCGTCATCAGACGGCTTCTGGCGTTTGCGATAGTCGTAGAGATAGCCCACCGAGCCGAAGCTGATATCGAATGCGCCGTTACTGAGTTCTGACACTTCCCGGGCTTTCTGCAGAATCCGGAACAGGCCGGCGCTGACAGCGACCGGTCCATCCGCCGCCTGCCGATTGACCCGGGATACCTCGGAGTCCGCCCGGTAGCGGCTGAGCTGACGATCAATCCGGTCAAACAGCGCCAACACCGCTTCCCCGGGTGCCGTTGCTTTAGCGGAATCCTCAACCCAGTATTCCATCTCAATGGCCGTGGTCATTGCGGTGCCGGAGACAGTGACCCACTCCCCCCTGGCGGGGCTCACCGCGAGCAGCAAAACCATTGTAACGATAACCACAGCCGGCATGTCGGACCTCTTTTCAGAATGTCTTGTCTGGCGGCCCATTTTAGTTGCCGTTCCAAATCTCCCGCCGCTCGTCAGTCATTATCCACAAACGGTCATCGCTATAAAATGATATCGGTGTTCAGGAAGCCGGAGAAACGACCCTTTACGATCCCATTAATCAGCTCCTTGTCCTGATCGCCCGCTTTCGTGGCCAGTGTGTCCACAAGATGTCCCACCTGTTCCGGGTCACGCCCGAAGATGCTCAGTTGTTGGCCAATTTCGCTGGCTTGAACACCACCGTATTACCCATAATCAGGCCGGAACTTTTCCGGGACGTCGGCAAGAACCGGGAAAAAATCATGCACCCGTGTTGCGATATCCAAATGCCGCTGCTCTATTCCATTTGAAATGAGTCAACTGCGTCGCAGGAGCTATCTGTCTGGGTAACCGTGTTTGCCAGCGCAGCACCAATGCCTGAAAACTCGTCTGCCTTCAGGGACGCGCCACCAACCAGACCACCGTCAACTTCCGGAGACTGAAACAGTTCCGCAGCATTGGCGGCGTTTACACTGCCGCCATAAACGATGCGCGTGGACTGCCCCGCACCTGCGGCGCAGTTTTCCAGAAACTGACGGATAGCCCGGTGAGTTTCATTGACCTGGTCCGGTGTTGCTGTCCGGCCAGTACCTATAGCCCAGACCGGTTCGTAGGCGACAATGCAGCCGGCAACCGCAGCCATTCCATTTTCATCGATAACGGCTCGCAACTGGCGCTCCACGACTTCCTCTGTCCGGCCCTGCTCCCGCTCTTTCAGGGTTTCACCAACACACAGCACAGGAACCATTCCGCAGGCTTTTATCTGCCGGAACCGGGCAGCTGTATCATTGTCAGACTCGTGATAAAGGGAGCGACGCTCAGAATGACCGACCAGAACGTAACGGCATCCCATTTCCGCAAGCATGGTAGCGCTTACCTCCCCGGTATGGGCGCCGGACGTCGCGCAGCTGACGTTCTGTGCCCCCAGTGCAACACCCGTGTATCCCAGCAGGTCCCGCACCTGAAACAGGTAGGGAAACGGCGGGCAGATTGCCATATCGATGGTTTTACAAAACGGCCGTATTCTAGCGAGCACCCGGACAATCAGCGCCTGGTTGGAGTGAAGGCTTCCGTTCATTTTCCAGTTGCCAATCAGGATCGGCTTTCTCATGGTGTATCTCCTGTAATTCCTGGCTTTGATTTCTCAGCTGTCAAGAGCGCAGCGAATTGCACCGACGCCGGGATAAAAAGCGTCAGCTCCCAGGTGCTGCTCAATGCGCAGCAGCCGGTTGTACTTCGCCACCCGGTCCGAACGGCACAGAGATCCGGTCTTGATCTGGCCTGCTCTGGTGGCCACCGCGAGATCGGAAATGAAGGTATCTTCGGTCTCTCCGCTGCGATGGGAGATGACCGCGGTATAACCAGCATCCTGGGCCATTCCGATGGCCTCAAACGTTTCTGAAAGTGTGCCGATCTGGTTGAACTTGATTAGTACCGAGTTGGCAATGTTCCGTTTGATGCCTTCAGCGATCAGGGCGGTGTTGGTCACGAACAGATCGTCACCCACCAGTTGCACACGCTCACCGAGTTTTTCGGTTAACAGCTGCCAGCCGTCCCAGTCATTCTCATCCATACCGTCTTCGATCGAGGCGATAGGGTATTGTGTTGCCAAGTCCGCCAGGTAGTCGGCAAAGCCTGCCGAACCGAAGCTCTCTCCAGCGCCGGACATTTCATATTTGCCGTGGTGATAGAACTCGGAAGCCGCGCAATCCAGCGCCAGTACGATGTCGGTTCCGGGGCGGTAACCCGCTGCGGTTACCGCTTCCAGAATGAGGTCCAGCGCTTCTTTGCTGGAACGCAGGTTGGGTGCAAATCCGCCCTCATCACCGACAGCGGTGGAGAGTCCTCTCTTGCTGAGCAGGGCTTTCAAGGCATGAAAAGTTTCCACACCCATGCGCAGCGCTTCACTGTAATTCGGTGCACTGACGGGCTGGATCATGAACTCCTGCAGGTCCACGGTATTGTCAGCATGGGCACCGCCATTGATGATATTCATCATCGGTACCGGCAGAACGCAGGGCGAGGAGTAACCGTAAAGCTCGGCAAGGTAGCGGTAGAGCGGCTGCTGGCGGTAATTTGCGGCCGCACTGGCAAGGGCCAGAGAAACCGCAAGAATGCCGTTGGCCCCGAAACCGGATTTGTTGTCGGTACCATCCATTTGGCGTATCAGCCGGTCAATCACCAACTGATCAAAAACCACCCGGCGTTCAAGGGCTGGGGCAATGTGGCGGTTGACAGCGTTTACGGAATCCAGAACACCTTTGCCGTTGTAACGCTTGGGATCACCGTCGCGCTTTTCCAGAGCCTCCCGGGAACCAGTGGATGCACCGGAAGGGGCCCGCCCCTGCCCGACGACGCCGTTTCCCAGTTCAACGTCCACCTCTACTGTCGGAAAGCCACGGGAGTCCAGAATTTCCCGGGCATGTACGGATCGGATACGTTCCATAATATTTAACCTGTCTGATCATGTTGTTTTTATAGGATCACAGCGATTGTATTATTCGTTAACGAACATTAACAAGCGAAAAAGAACATTTTTAAATATGATTTTGTTATATCGGAAATCAGAAGAATTACCCCGGGCTTTGAAAATTCGTGTATAAGTGTGGCAGGAGTCGTATAAAATGACCGGAGGCAACAGCTGACCGAGTATTCGCAAACGAACTTTCAGTGGCTGTCGGGGGTGTTCATAGCAGTAAACGCAAACACCTGGCCCCTGCCAGCCCACGAAATCGCGGGCTGGCAGGGCCAGTCATGGGTTGGATTCGCCTTATTTGGCCATCCACTCTTCCATCATCTGATCGTACGGCTTGGTCTTGCCCTGGGGTTTTTCGTTCTCCAGCTCCGGCTTGGGTGCGCCGGGCTGATCCAGCCAGTACTGCTCATCACGAGGTTCGTTGAGGATCGGAGCGTATTTCGAGAACACGTCCGCACGTGCCAGACGTGACATGGTGCGGTCCATGGCCTGGGCCAGGTCATCCAGTGCTGCCTTGGGCGTTACTTCACCATTGACTGCTGGTGCCAGGTTCTGCCACCACAACGGGGCGAGACGCGGATAGTCCGGCACATTGGTGCCTGTCGGCGTCCACATGCTCTCGTTTTCACTGCGGTAGAATTCCACCAGACCGCCAAGCTTGGGCGCCAGTTCGGTCATTTCGTCCGAGAAAATGTCGGAACGACGAATGGGCGTCAGGCCAGCGATGGTTTTCTCCAGGGACACCGTCTTGGAAACCGTGAACTGGGCAAACAGCCAGGCGGCCGTGCGACGCTTATCGGGAGTGGAGCTGAAGAAGGTCCAGGAACCCACGTCCTGATAACCGACCTTCATGCCCTCTTGCCAGTAGGGACCAGTCGGAGACGGGGCCATACGCCACTTCGGGTTACCTTCATCGTCGGTAACCGGCAGGTCGGGATCGGTCATGTCCGCGGTGAACGCGGTGTACCAGAAGATCTGCTGGGCAATCTGGCCCTGGGCAGGTACCGGGCCGGCCTCGCCAAAGGTCATGCCACGGGCACTTTCCGGTGCATAGTCCCGCAGCCACTCAACCATTTTGGTGAGGGCATATACCGAAGCCGGCGAGTTGGTGGCACCACCACGGCTGACACTGGCACCAACCGGATTGCCGCTCTCATTCACCCGGATGCCCCAGTCGTCCACCGGGTTGCCGAAAGGCACTCCCTTGCTGCCCATGCCTGCCATGGAGAGCCAGGAGTCGTGAAAACGCCAGCCCAGGGAGGGATCGCGACGACCGTAATCCATGTGACCGTAGACACGCTCACCATCGATTTCCTGGACATGAACACTGAAGAATTCGGCAATGTCCTCATAGGCAGACCAGTTTAGAGGAACCCCAAGGTCATAACCATAGCGCTCCTGGAACTGATCCTGCAGATCCTCGCGGGCAAACCAGTCAGCGCGGAACCAGTAAAGGTTGGCGAACTGCTGGGTCGGCAGCTGATAGATCTTGCCATCGGGCCCTGTGGTGTACTGCAGACCGATGAAATCATCCAGATCCAGGTAAGGGTTGGTGAAATCCTTCCACTCGTTGTCCATCGCATCCGAGATGGCGATGGTCTTGCCATAACGCAGGTGGGTACCGATGGCATCCGAGTCGTTGACAAACGCATCATAGATGTTCCGGTCGGACTGCATCTGCGTCTGCATGGTATCCACCACATCACCTTCACCAATGATGTTGTGCTCAACGTTAATGCCGGTGATGTCAGTGAAGACTTCGGCCAGCACTTCCGCTTCGTAGGTGTGGGTGGTCAGGCCTTCTGCCACCGTTTTGATATCCATACCACGGAACGGCTCGGCGGCCTTGATGAACCACTCCAGCTCCCTGAGCTGCTCTTCCCTTGACAGGGTTGAGCGCTGGAAGTGCTCATCCAGAGCCTTCTCAGCCGCCGCCCGGTAGTCCTGCGCATATACCTGCGACGATGCCAGGAGAGCCCCTGAAACCATCAGCGAAAGGTAATTGATTTTCTTGTTTTTCATACAGACCTCATTTAGCTTTGTTTGCATCCCTGTAAGAAGGTAAGTCCTTTTATTTGAATTGAAGAGCCTCTGAACAGCTCCCTAACCCCAGCGCATCAGAATGACCATCCATGCCACAGAAACTGCTGTTGCCCACAAAACATGAGCGTCAGTCACTCCCAGATAGGCGAGGTGAATGAACGCACTGGTCAGCAGGCCAATGAACAGCCGATCACCACGGGTCGTGCTGATCGGCAGGAAGCCTTTTCGCTCAATACTGGGCGAAAAGTACTGCCATACGGTCATGCCCGTCAGAATCAGGGCAATTGAAATAAAGAATCCTGCCGTCGGGCCGGTCCAGTGCATCCAGCTCATAACAAGCCTCCTCAGGTACGGCCCAGGGCGAAGCCCTTGGCAATGTGATTACGAACGAAATAGACCACGGCAATGCCAGGCACAATGGTAAGAACACCAGCCGCTGCCAGCGTGCCCCAGTCGATTCCGGACGCGCCCTGGGTTCGGGTCATGATGGCCTGAATAGGCTGAGCGGAGGTAGCCGTCAGGGTTCTGGCCAGCAATAATTCGATCCAGGAAAACATGAACAGGAAGAAAGCGGTCACGCCAATACCGGAGCGAATCAACGGGATGTAGATCTTCACGAAGAACTTCGGAAAGCTGTAGCCATCGATATAGGCGGTTTCGTCGATTTCCTTGGGTACACCGCTCATAAAGCCTTCCAGAATCCAGACCGCAAGTGCGACGTTGAACAGGGTGTGCGCCAGCGCCACAGCGATGTGGGTATCGAACAGCCCTACCGATGAATACAGCTGGAAGAACGGCAGTGCGAACACGGCGGGCGGCGCCATCTTGTTGGTCAGCAGCCAGAAGAACAGGTGCTTGTCGCCCACGAACTTGTAGCGGCTGAAGGCATAAGCGGCCGGCAGGGCCACCGTCAGGCTGATGGCCATGTTCATGAACACATAGGTCATGGAATTCACATAGCCCATGTACCAGCTTGCGTCGGTCAGAATCCGGGCGTAATTGTCGAACGTCAGATTCTGTGGCCAGAAACTGAGTTCGCCGAGGATCTCCGAGTTGGTCTGGAGCGACATGTTTACCAGCCAGTAAATCGGCAGGATCATGATGATCAGATAAACAATGAATGCGATGCGTGATTTCACGTCTGTCCCCTTGCTTTTATTGTTGGGCTGACTTGTCTTTCTGCGCAGTCATGATCGCGGTGTAGAACACCCAGCTGACGGCCAGAATGATCAGGAAGTAAATGATGGAGAACGCGGCCGCGGGCCCCAGGTCGAACTGCCCGACAGCCATGGTGGTCAGCGCCTGACTGAGGAAAGTGGTGGAGCTGCCAGGCCCACCTCCGGTCAGCACGAAGGGCTCGGCGTAGATCATGAAAGAGTCCATGAACCGCAACAGCACACCAATCACCAGCACGTTACTCAGCTTGGGCAGCTGGATGTAACGGAACACCGCCCAGCGCGAAGCGCGGTCAATACGGGCGGCCTGGTAATAGGCGTCGGGGATGGCACGCAGGCCACTATAGCTGAGCAGCGCAATCAGCGGCGTCCAGTGCCAGACATCCATCAGAATGATGGTGAACCAGGCGTCTGCAGCATTGGCATTGATGTTGTAGTCCATGCCCAGGCTGCTCAGACTCCAGCCCAGCAAACCAATGTCTGCACGGGCAAGTATCTGCCAGATGGTTCCGACCACGTTTAACGGTATCAGTAGCGGCATGGCCACAAGAACGAGCGCCGCCGAGGCTGCCCAGCCTTTCTTGGGCATCAGCAACGCAATGCCAATGCCCAGAGGCACCTCAATCGCAAGAATGGCAAAGGAAAAGGCGAACTGCCTCAAAAGAGCGGCCTGCAGATCCGGGTTCCGGAGCATTTCCCGGTACCATTCCGTGCCGGTCCAGAAGGCCGAGTTGGCGCCGAAAATATCCTGTACCGAATAGTTAACGACGGTCATCAACGGGATAACGGCAGAAAACGCCACCACCACAAAGACCGGGATTACAAAAAACCATGCTTTATTGTTTTCAATCTTGTTCATGATCTGCCTCCACTAACCGCTCGTCGACATATACCTTGAGCCAGGGTTCAGGGAAGCCGATGCTGGCCACCTCATGTGGAACCGGCTCGTCTTCCGGAATACGCACCTTCACAGTGACGTCACCGAATTTCACATCGACCATCCGGTAGGTGCCCAGATCCTCGATATCGGTGACGGTCACCTCGTAGGGTTGATCGTCGGCGTCCTTCCCGAGCGTGACGAACTCGGGGCGGATGCCAAACCTGATGTTGCCGGAACCGCTGCTGCGAACCTTCGCGAGCACCTGCTCACTGACTGGTATGTGCTTGCCATTGAAGACCAGCCCTTCATCCGTCAGCTTCGGCTCGAAGAAATTCATGCCGGGGCTGCCGATGAAATAGCCAACAAAGGTATGGGCCGGGCGCTCGAACAGTTCCTGCGGTGTGCCAAACTGGACAATCTGCCCCTCATACATAAGCGCGATCTTGTCGGCAAAGGTAGAGGCTTCCAACTGATCGTGGGTGACGTAGACCATGGTGATGTCGAAACGCTCGTGGATCTGTTTGAGCTTGCGGCGAAGTCGCCATTTGAGCTGCGGATCAATAACCGTGAGCGGCTCGTCAAACAGAATCGCAGTGACGTCCTCACGGACCAGACCCCGTCCCATGGACACTTTCTGTTTCTGGTCGGCACTGAGGTTCTTGGCCTTGCGCTTCAGTTCGCCGGACAACTCAAGAACGTCCGCCACCTCCTGCACTTTCTCCCGGATCCTCTCTTCGGAGAAGCCACCCTGATTGCGCAGCGGGAAAGCCAGATTGTCGTACACCGTCATGGTGTCGTAGATCACCGGAAACTGGAAAACCTGGGCGATGTTGCGCTTTTCCGGCGGCAGCTCGTTCATCCGCTTGCCATCAAACAGCACATCCCCTTCCGAGGGCGTCACCAGGCCGGAAATGATGTTCAGCAGTGTGGACTTGCCGCAACCTGAGGGACCAAGCAATGCATAGGCGCCACCCTGGGCCCAGACATGCTCCATCTTGCGGATCGCGTAATCTTCCGGGCCCGCGGGCTTCTTGCTGTAGGAATGGGCCAGCGTTTTCAGGGTTATTTCTGCCATATCAGAGACCCTCCGCCCGGCCGGGCACCAGAATTGTCCTGCCGTCCGACGCGAATGCATAAAGTTTGTGGGTGGGGAAATATACCTTGATCTGTTCGTCCGGACGGTACTGGTAAATTCCCTGCAGGTGCAGGACCAGCTCAAAGTGCTCAGTATGGACGTGCAGGAAGGTTTCCGAGCCACTGATTTCCGCCAGATCCACAGTCACCGGGATTTCCAGATCGTCGTCTTCCCTGGGTACCAGCCCGATATGCGACGGGCGAACGCCGAAGGTGTACTGACCCGCCGCCAGCGAGCCCAGATCCGAATTCAGCCGGAAATGCACCTGCTCATCAAAGGTCACCTGGTTCTCGGTGACTCGTCCCGGGACAATATTAATGGGTGGTTCGGAAAAAATTTCTGCAGTCTCGATATCCTGTGGCTGGTGGTAGACCCTCGGAGTCGGCCCCTTCTGGAGCAAACGGCCTTCATGCAGAACAGCAGTTTCACCGCCAAGGGCCAGCGCTTCCTGAGCCTCGGTGGTGGCATAAACCGCAATGCAGTTACGAGCCTGGAACAGCTCCTTCAACTCACTGCGCAGCGCCTCCCGCAGCTTGTAATCCAGATTGACCAGGGGCTCATCAAAAAGTACCACATCGGCATCCTTTACCAGCGCCCTGGCCATGGAAACCCTTTGCTGCTGACCACCGGAAAGCTCAAGTGGCAGCCGGTCCAGCAGATTGTCAATCTTCAGTAGCTCGGCGGTTTCACGAACACGCTTGTCAATTTCCTGCTGGCGTGTTTTGGCAAGCCTGAGGGGCGAGGCGATGTTTTCGAACACGCTCATGGTCGGGTAGTTGATGAACTGCTGGTAAACCATGGAGATGTTCCGTTTCTGGACGGCAACACCCGTCACCTCCACATCGTCCATCAGGATTTTACCGCTGGACGGTCTGTCCAGGCCTGCCATGATGCGCATCAGAGAAGTCTTGCCGGCCAGTGTCCGGCCAAGAAGGACGTTAAAGGAACCCGGCTCCAGCGTCATGGTGACGTCCGATATCCAGGTCTCTCCGTCCACAACGCGCGATACGTTCTGCAGCGTCAGAGACATGCTTTTTCCCTTTCGGTTGTTGTTTTGGTTTTGACTCAGTGTACAAGAGGCATGCCAAAACGAAAAGATACGAAAATATTTTTTTTCAAACCCGGAAAATCAAGGCATTTGGAACAGGGTTTGAATTCAGCCACTTGTACTGCACATGTTCAAACTGTTCAATTTGTTCATTTTGATCTGATTTGTTTGAACAGAACCAATGACATGCCTAAAACTATATTTTTCAATATTTTACTTACCTTTCACCTGAAAAGCCCGGGGCCAGACGCTTTCAATCCGGAAAACGAACATTGACCAATGCAGGTTCGGTATACAATACTTCAAGTGTTCGCAAACACATTTTTATCCCCCAAAGCAGTGCCGGTTTCTCTGAAACGAACACTACAGGGTAGTTAATATGAGCCGATATTCCAGAGAACTGACAGTCCTCCGGGACCAGCACGCTGGCCTGATCGCAGCGACAGCAAGGGAAATCGCTCCTTACTTCCACAACATGTTGCAAAAAGTCCAGTGCGTAGTGGTATTGGCAGACAGAGAAGGAACCATCCTTCAGGCCTGGCACCCTGACGAACAACCGACAGCCAATGTCGAAGCAGTCCAGCCCGGCAATACCCTGAGCGAAACCCAGGCCGGTACAGCCATACCCATCTTCGACGCCCGCGGCCTCCAGTCCGGCGTTCTCTGCCTTCAATCAACAACCAGAATGAGCGGCGATTACTCGCTTGGCATGGTCAAACTCATGTCCCACGGCATTGAGAATCGTCTGTTGTTCGAGGCTTATCAGGGCAAGGCGCATATTCTCAAGTTCAACTCAAGCCCATCCAGCCTTGACAGTAACTGGGCCGGCCTGCTGGTTATTGACTTCAACGGCGTTGTTCGTGCTACCAACCGTCGCGCCCGCACCATGCTGGGACAAAATGTACTGAACGTCCCGGTACAACAGATTTTTGACGTAACGCCTGAAACACTGACCTCGGTTGCCGCCAGACAGCCCGCACGGCTGAAGGCAAACGGCAATCATCAGATCTTCGCGCAACTCTCGGCTTCCCGGGCTCCCGCGCAAGTTTCAACGCAGAATAAGGATGACTCAGCCGATCACCGGCAGAGCGCTGACGCTTTCGAGGCTGAGCAAGATGGAACAATAGCGGCGGCAATTCCCGAGGGCCTGATTCCAGAAGACGTAGTAGCGCCTGAAAATCTCGAACATGGCGACACCCGGGTGCGCAGGCTGGTCGGGCAGGCCCGCAAGATTATGGAAAAAGACATTCCGATTCTTGTCTTCGGTGAAACCGGGTCCGGCAAGGAGATTCTGGTTCGAAGCCTGCACTATCACAGCAGCCGTTCCTCAGGGCCGCTCATTGCCGTCAACTGCGCCGCGATTCCCTCTGAACTTGCGGAATCCCAGTTGTTCGGCTATGAAAAAGGCGCCTTCACCGGGGCCCACAACAAAGGCTATATCGGTCTGATCCGCCAGGCGGACGGCGGCACACTGTTTCTGGACGAGATCGGGGAAATGCCGCTGATGCTTCAGTCCCGACTGTTACGGGTGCTGCAGCAGAGGATTGTGACTCCGCTGGGCTCCACCGAAAGCTATCCGGTAAACATCAAGCTGATTTCGGCAACCAACCGCAGCCTTGGGGAAGATATCCGGCGTGGCTATTTCCGCCAGGATCTTTATTACCGGATTGCCGGGCTGAATGTGGAACTGCCCTCACTGCGGGAACGGACCGACATCGAACCGCTGATCAGGTTTGTCCACCAGCGTCTGTTGCGGGCAGAACCCGGCCCACCGCTGAGTGGCGCCATGCTGGACCTGCTGGCCCGCCATCCCTGGCCTGGCAACATGCGCCAACTCGTTCATGCGTTGCAGGTTGGCATGGCCATGGCTGATGGCGCCATACTAGAGGAAACCCACCTTCCTGACGCCTTCTTCGCCGATGCCATTGAGCCGGCCGGTATTCAGACCGAACCTCTCAGCGAGTTGGTACCCCGGCTTTATCATGCCAATGGCAGGAACATTTCCCGAACCGCCCGGGCTGCCGGAGTAAGCCGCAACACTGTCTACAAATATCTGCGTACGCCCGCAGCCGGCTGATCAACGATTCAGTGTCCCGTCAGGCAGGCGTCTGCGGGCCGCTCTGGAGTTTCGCCACGGCGTGGAACCAGCCGCCGTAAAGCTCATCGCGGTGCTCTTTGCTCATTTGCGGCTCAAACCGGCGGTCACACTGCCAGGATTCCTGAAGCGATTCCAGCGACTCGAAAACGCCGGCCTGAAGCCCGGCAAGGTAACATGCTCCCAGCGCCGTGGTTTCGACCATCCTGGGGCGATCCACGGTCGCCCCGAGAATATCCGCCAGAAACTGCAATACCCAGTTGTTCGCCACCATTCCACCGTCGACCCGCAACGCAATCGGTCGCAAACCATCTTTCTGCATGGCTTTCTGCAGGTCTTTGGTCTGATAACAGACCGATTGCAGGCCGGCCGTCACAATTTCTTTTATCCCGGTATCACGGGTCAGTCCGAAAATGGCGCCACGGGCATTCGGATCCCAGTAGGGCGCTCCCAGCCCGGTAAAGGCGGGTACCAGATAAACGCCATGGTCCACCGACGTACCCTCGGCCAGGGGCTCGGTGTCGCAGGCATCCTGAATCAGCCGCAGACCATCCCTTAACCACTGGATAGCCGCGCCGGCAATAAAGATGCTGCCTTCAAGTGCATAAACCGGTTTGCCATTCAGGCGATAGGCCACCGTGGTAAGCAGACGGTGCTCTGATTGCAGTGCCTTGTCACCGGTATTCAACATCAGAAAACAGCCGGTGCCATAGGTGCTTTTTGCCATCCCGGTCTCGAAGCAGGTCTGACCAAACAGCGCCGCCTGCTGGTCACCGGCCATGCCCATCACAGATGTCCCGTTCAGCTTGCCATTATCCAGGATCCGGCCGAAATCTGCGGCGGAGTCCATCACTTCAGGAAGTAGTGATGCCGGTATACCGAAAAGATCCAGCAACTCCTGATCCCACTCCTGAGTGTGAATATTGAACAGCATGGTGCGGCTGGCGTTGGTTGCGTCGGTTCTGTGCTCCTTGCCGCCTGTCAGCCGCCACAACAGAAAACTGTCAATGGTACCGAAGGCAAGCTCGCCCTGCTCTGCCCGCTGCCTGGCATCCGGCACGTTATCCAGTACCCAGCTTATTTTTGTTGCTGAAAAGTAAGGGTCGATCAACAGGCCGGTCTTGCTGTTTACTGAAGGTTCCAGGCTCTGTTTCTTGAGCGTCTCGCACCACTCGGCTGTTCTGCGATCCTGCCATACAATGGCCGGGTAAACCGCCTCGCCCGTCACCCGGTCCCAGACCACCGTGGTTTCCCGCTGGTTGGTAATGCCCACAGCGATCACTTCATCATTGTCACCGCACCCTTTTGCCATAACATCAGCGCAGGTTTCCCGGACGGTGCGCCAGATTTCCTCGGGATCGTGCTCGACCCAGCCGCTGGCCGGAAAGAGCTGGGGGAATTCCTGTTGACTGGAGACGTGCACGTTGCCATCCAGGGTAAAAAGGATGGCTCTGGAACTGGTGGTCCCCTGATCGATGGAAAGAATGTACTGGCCCATAACTGTTACCTCTGATGTTCTTATTTTTTCGTATTTTTACTTTTTTAAACACAAATGCCAACCTTTTTGGCCAGCAAAAAAAATCTGAACTTGCCTGAAACCGCACAACTCCCTAAAAATGCTGCACAAAGCGTCAAAACACTTTAGACTCGGTTCACTTTCAGACCAACTATCCCGTTCCTGTTCATTGCAGACCGTTCGTTACAGAACAGGCGGAAAACCGGAGGAAGCCGAATGGCACAGCGTCGCCGACAGGACCTGATAATGGAACTGATCCAGCAGAACGGCTTTGTCACCACAGAACAGCTTGTCGATCAGTTCAGGGTAACGCCGCAAACTATCCGCCGGGATCTGAACGAACTGGCCGGTGAAAAGAAACTGCGCCGACATCATGGCGGCGCCGGCATTGACTCCAGCACCATCAATACCGCTTACCAGGCTCGCAAGATCATGGACCTGGAAGCCAAGGAGCTTATGGCGGAAGCCCTGGTGAAGATGATCCCCGACAACTCCTCCATGTTCATCAATATAGGCACCACCACCGAAACTATCGCCAAAGCCCTGCTTGAGAAGAACAACCTGCAGGTGGTAACCAACAACCTTCATGTGGCGTCCATCCTTTCCGCGAAAGAGGACTTTCATATCATTATTGCCGGTGGTGAAGTCAGGAACCGTGATGGTGGCATCGTGGGTGAAGCAACCCGGGACTTTATCAACCAGTTCAAGATGGATTTCGGCATCATCGGCATCAGCGGCATCCATACCGACGGATCGCTGCTGGACTTTGATTACCGGGAAGTTCGTGTTGCCCAGGCAATCATCGAAAACTCCGGTCAGGTGCTGCTGGCCGCTGACCACTCCAAGTTTGGCCGCAACGCCATGGTGCGCCTCGGCAGCATTACCCAGGCCGATCATGTCTTTACCAACGAACAGCCTCCAGAAGAAATCCGGCAGTTACTGCGCGAGAACAATGTAGAACTGCACCTGGTCTGACACACCCCCCCGCGCATTTTCCTGAAAGTCCCTTTGTTCGTATCGCTTCGGAATACAGCATGGCAGGCTATTGCCTGACCTTTTTCGTTTTTTTTCTATATTTTCCTTTACGAATATATCGTGCTTTCGCATAATAGGGTTACACATTTACTTGTAGACCGGGGAGTGCGCCGTATTTGCGCCTTTCACCGGAGTCAGGAGATGGCAAAGAATGACTAATGAAAACAATAAATTTGATGTGGTCATTGTTGGTGGCGGCGTGAACGGAACAGGCATCGCAATGGATGCCGCAGGTCGTGGCCTGAAGGTTCTGTTGTGCGAAATGAATGACCTTGCCTCAGCCACATCCTCCAGCAGCAGCAAACTGATCCATGGCGGCCTGCGGTATCTGGAGCATTACGAATTCCGTCTGGTACGTGAAGCCCTGGCGGAAAGAGAGTCACTGCTGCGCAACTCCCCTCACATTATGTGGCCAATGCGATTCCAGCTTCCTCACCGACCTCACCTGAGGCCCGCATGGATGATCAGGATGGGACTGTTTCTGTACGACCATCTTGCCAAGCGGGAACTTCTGCCGGGATCACGAGCCATCAGGTTCGATGAAAAAAGTCCATTGAAAGCAGATATCACCAAAGGCTTCGAATACTCTGATGGCTGGGTCGACGACGCTCGTCTGGTGGTACTGACGGCCAAGAAAGCCCAGGAGTGCGGAGCTACCATCCTGACCCGTACCAAATGCATTGACGCCAAACGCGGCAGAGATTCCTGGGATATTTCGCTGCAGGACATGAACGATCACAGTGTGCACCATGTATCTGCCAGGGTAATCGTTAATGCGTCTGGTCCCTGGGTCAGCAGCCTGTTCAGCGAAAGCCTTGCCATGAAGGCACCAAAGACCATCCGCATGGTAAAAGGCAGCCACATTGTTGTACCCCGTCTGAACCGGGAGACCGAAGCCTACATTCTGCAAAACGAAGACGAGCGCATTGTGTTCGTAATCCCCTATGAGGATGAGTTCTCACTGGTGGGCACCACCGATGTGGATTACGAAGGTGATCCGAAAAAGGCAAAGATTTCGCCGGAAGAAACCGAATACCTGCTGGACATCGTCAACTCCCATTTCAAGCGCCAGCTGGCCGCAAGCGATGTAGTCTGGTCCTACTCCGGCGTTCGTCCGCTGATGGACGATGAAGAGGGCGACGCAAAAAAAGCATCCCGTGACTATTCGTTTGAAGTGGATCGCGCGAACGGCAAAGCTCCGGTCATTTCGGTGTTCGGCGGCAAAATAACAACCTACCGCAAACTTGCGGAGGCGGCCACCGACAAGCTCTGCCAGTTCTTCGCCAACGCCGGTGGCCGCTGGACAAAAACCGGTATCCTCCCCGGCGGCGATTTCGAGAACCATGAATCACTGGAAAAGCGACTGTCCGCTGATTACCCCTGGCTTCCGGAAGCCGTTTACAGCCGTTATGTGCGCACCTATGGTACCAAAGCCTACGATTTTCTCGGCCAGGCAACATGCATTGAAGATTTGGGCTACCGTTTTGCCGGCACTCTCTACGAGCGTGAAGTCGAATATCTGATCAGGCACGAATGGGCAATTTCTTCCGAAGACATTCTCTGGCGTCGAACCAAACAGGGCCTCTACGCTAAAGAGGAAGACGTTCGCGAGCTGGACAAATATCTGGCTCACAAGGAAACTCCGCAACCGCAGACGGTTGCTCTCCACCACAGCGCCTGAATAACACTCTCGGGCATTTGCTCCGGCCGGCTTTGCCGCCCGAAGCTTTTTTTTGCCCGGGCTTCCAGCTTCTGGTCATACACAAAAAAGCCGGGCGCTCCTCAGAACCCGGCTTTGCCATTCATGCCTTCCTCAGAAGGTAAGCTGTGTACCAACAATAAAGGCATCGTACTCACCCTGGCCACCTTCCGTGCCCAGAGTTGTGTACTCAGCCAACAGCGTTAACGCATCGGTTGCCGCATAACGGGCAAAAATCATGGTCAGATCCGTGTCGTTTGCGCTGCTGTTGATGTCATCCTCACCTTCACCATAACTGGCGCCAAGGGTTGTGCGGTTGATCTGATAAGTGGTCTCGACATACCACTGACTGGCATCTTCCTCGTTCGGGTCCAGGCGGGCAGCAAAGACACCGTTGCCGGTTCCCGAGGTCATCGAGTAGTTACCACGAACGTCTAGGTCGCCGACAGAAACCGACCCGCCGAAGTCGATACCTGACATGGTGTAGTCGTCAAAGGTGCCGGCTTTGGAGTCCACATCCTGGGTAAATGCGCTTGACCACACCGAGAACATATCCGCTGAGTAAACCACATTACCTTCAATCCGCGGTGTGCTGTATTCCGCATCGTTGATCTGAGCGTTTGTCGCCTGTGCATCACTAATCGCAACAAGCTCGGCAACCGTTGGATTTGCGGGATCGGCAGAGTTCTCAAGTCTGGGCACAGGCCGCTCACCAACCTTGGATGGACTGAACACGCCAACCTTGAACTGAAGACCACCGAGGTTGTTCGAGGTGTACATTACCCTTGGCGTAAAGTTGGCGTAAAAATAACCGTTGCCAATACGGCCGGCGGTCGCTGCCACCTGGTCAGGACCACCAATCAGACCGACCCCGAGACCACTGCCGTTATCGCCGATTGCCGGCACCCCGAAAATACCAAAGCCCTTGCCGATATTGACCTGGCCGAAATCACCGGACACGGCAATCTCCGATACCCGGCTACGGAAGTTCGCATTGGCATCGCCCGGCGCGATATCTGCGTTCATCTGGAAATGACCAGACACTTCAAGGCCATTCTGCATCGGTGCGTATATGTTCGTTTGCAGGGTGGCAGGGTTGAAGCCGGTGGTAATCGTAAAGGAGTCTTCATTACGCGGATCATCGTAGTTGGCGAGCACAGCAAAAATCGGGATGTGGCCGTTAAAACCTGCCTTCCAGCCACTGTCAGATTGAAACGTGGTTTCAGCGGATAACGGTGCAGCAAATGAACCAGCCATCAGCGCAACACCGGCAGCCAGCAGCGATCGTTTAAACGTCTTTACGGTCGAGCATTTGTTGGTTTCGAACATGATAATTTCCTGTTTTTGTTTGAAGTATTCCGGTCTGCCCATCTGCCTTTAACAGGCAGCCAGATCCTGCCCTCGAGCGGGAGGATGAGGCATTAACCCGGCTTGACAGACGCTGTCATCCCGAACATTCGTTACGGTCAGCAACCGTTTTTTTCGGGACACAACAAATCTAGCTGGATGAGCGCAAAATGGAAAGTTTTAGAACATTTTTTTTTCGTTTTTGTTACATTTTTTTGGCCGGTAAAAAATTAGGGCACTTAGATCTATGTTTTTTATTGGTTTCTGGATATCTAAGCGTCTTTATGGTTTTTCGCATACAAACTCTTGAACGAACATCACGTTGCTGATGTAGTAAAAACAACAAGCTTTTGTAAACGACTACAAACAGCAAGGAAGCTGGTCTATGATCAACTGACCGCAGAGCAACCGGCCCTGGAATCACACCTCGAGAACGGCTCTTACACGCTGTTTCAGTTGCGGAATCACCTGGTCTTCGAACCAGGGATTGCGCCTCAGCCACAGATTGTTCCGCGGGCTGGGATGAGGCAGCGGCAACATGGCCGGCCACACCTCGCGCCAACGGCGTACGCTCTCGGTCACCGACCGTCCTGGCCCGGGCAAATGCCAGGCGTGGGCGTACTGGCCAATCACCAGCGTCAACTCAATATGTTCCAGTCTTGCCAGTAACAGGTCCCGCCAGGCCGGCGCACACTCCGGCCGGGGTGGGAGATCACCAGATTTGCCGGTGCCCGGATAACAGAATCCCATGGGCAGTATGGCCAGTTGCTGTTCGTCATAGAAAGTGGCGCGGTCAATCCCCATCCAGTCACGCAAACGGTCGCCGCTGGGGTCGTTAAACGGCAGACCGGTTTCGTGCACCCGCCGACCGGGCGCCTGCCCCACTACCAGCACACGGGCAGACCGGGAAATCTGGATCACCGGGCGCGGTTCCAGAGGTAAGTGAGCCTCACAGATACGGCACTGGCGCACCTTCGCCACCAGGTCATCAAAAGGCAGGCGGGAATCATCACTGGTCATTGCGGTCACCCTCTCCGGAATAAACGGCCATTGCATCGACAGCCACTTGCGGTAACCATAAAGCCCCTGCCCGATACCGGCAAACGGGGTATGACCACACCGCCATCAAGGACTGTTTTCTGCATGAACGTTCCGTCAACGAATACACCACCGGACCTTACGTCCAATCCCACCCTGGATGAATTTCGCAAAGTTGTGCGCGGCCGCCGTTCAGTGCGGCGGTTCACCGCTGAGCCCGTGCCTGCGGAGGTACTGGATGACTGCCTGGAGCTGGCCATGCTGGCGCCAAACTCCAGCAATCTTCAGCCCTGGGAGTTTTTCGTGGTGCAAACGCCGGATCTGAAAGCCCGTCTGGCCGCAGCCTGCCTCGGACAGAACGCGGCAAAAACCGCACCGGTTCTGATTGCAGTGGTGGCCAGACCCGACACCTGGCGCCGCCATGCACAGATGGCGCTGGCGCAATGGCCGGAACAAAAGCTGCCGGACATTGTCGAGAAGTACTACACCAGAATCGCGCCGATCCACTACAGTCAGGGGCCTTTCGGACTATTCGGCGCGGCCAAGAAAACCGCCGGCCTGTTCGTGGGTCTGACCCGCCCGGTGCCCAGGGGCCCCTATTCCCCGAATGAAATGAAAATCTGGGCCACCAAATCCACGGCGCTGGCTGCCGAAAATCTGATGCTGGCACTGCGGGCCCATGGCTATGATTCCTGCCCGATGGAGGGTTTTGATGAATGCCGGGTGCGGCGACTGCTGAAACTTCCTAAAAAAGGCCTGGTTACCATGGTGCTCGCGGCCGGAAAGCGTTCCGAAAAAGGGGTATACAATCGCCAGTATCGATTTGCCTGGGAATCACTGGTCCATTATCTGTAACCCACTCTGTGGCAGTTCCTGGAGTGAGATGTACTGATGGATAACAAAGTAAGCGGACAGGTCTTTCCAGAACCGTCCGGAGCCAGGGATGGCGGAGGCCGAGCGTACATGGACGTATTCACAGCGTGTTCTGGAAAGACCTGTCCGCTTACTTACGCACGGATTAGTAACAACGGTTGCGCCCTAAACTTCCGGGTTGGTCAGCGCCTCTGCTGCGCCCAGCAAGCCGGTGTAGCCTTCCATCACAACGTAAACCGGTGTTGACTCCAGCAACGGCCGCATCCGGCCCTTGTCCTCGAAGCCCTTCTGGAACGGGCTTTCCAGAAAAAAATCGATGACTCGCGGAAGGATGCCTCCACAAAGATAAACGCCACCAGTACCACCCAGGGTCAATACGCCATTGCCGGCAACACGTCCCAAAATCTCACAGAAGTGTCGGAGGGTCAGCCTGGCAAGCGGGTCCGAATGCCCCAGCGCTGCCGCGGTTATTTTCTCCGGCGCATCCAGGGGTGCGGCCACGTCCTGTATCTCGGCGTGGGCCCGGTACAGATTCAGCAGTCCCTGGCCACAAAGAATCCGCTCCACCGAGACGCGGCCAAACCGGGCCTTGAGAATTCGCAGCAGCGCCATCTCGGTATCGTCCGTGGGCGCAAAATCCACATGGCCGCCCTCGGTCATCAAGGGCACCCAACCATTCTGCAGCGGTATCAGGCCGGAAACGCCAAGTCCTGTCCCCGGCCCGACTACCAGCCGTGGACGCCGCGCATCGCCGGGGCCACCACAGACATGAACCAGCTTTTCGGCAGCCACATGGGGAACCCCCAGCGCCATGGCGGTAAAGTCATTGATGACCTTGAATGCACTCCAGCCAAACTGGCTGCGCACTTCCTCACTATCAAAACGCCAGTGATTGTTGGTCATTCTCACCCGGGTGCCCGACACCGGAGAGGCAACAGCGAGGCAAACATCCTGCACTTGCGCTACCCCGGACCACTGCAGATACTCGCTAATCGCGGAATTAAGATTGTCATGATCGTTACACGCCAGAACCTTAACGGCTTCGGGCTTTACCTTACCGGATTGTACGAGGGCAAACCGGGCGTTGGTGCCGCCAATATCCCCTACCAGTGAATACCTGATTGTAGTCACGCGTCGTGGTTCCAGAAAAAGCTGGCGCCCTCTTCCGGGGTGCTCGCGGCCCGGCGCATCCAGCCGAAAAGCTCCCGGCCCAGGCCATGACGATTGGCACTCAGGTCTGCTTTTGCCACAGTTCGCCTGGCGAATTCATCGGCCGGAACATCGATTTCCAGCAGGCCGTTGTCGGCGTCCAGCGCAATCACATCGCCATTCCTCACCCTCGACAGCGGCCCTTCATCCGCTGCCTCGGGGTAGACATGAATGGCTGCCGGAACCTTGCCGGAGGCGCCGGACATGCGGCCGTCGGTTATCAGGCCTACCCTGAATCCACGATCCTGCAGTACGCCCAGGTAAGGGGTCAGTTTGTGCAGCTCCGGCATGCCATTGGCTTTCGGCCCCTGGAAACGGACGACGACGATACAGTCCTTATCCAGGTCGCCGGCCTCGAACGCACCTTTCAGTTCGTTCTGATCGTTGAAAACCATCGCCGGCGCAGTGACAACACGGTGTTCGCTGGCGACCGCAGACACCTTGATCACACCCCTGCCAAGATTGCCATCCAGAACCCGCAGGCCACCGTCCGGCGCAAAAGGCTCTTTGACGGTACTCAACACATCCGGTTTGGCACTATTTGCAGGAACGGGTTTCCAGACCAGCTTGTCGCCGTCCAGTTCCGGCATTCGGGTATAGTGCTCAAGACCATGCCCCATCACGGTCTCGACATCGTTGTGAAGCAGGCCTGCACTGAGCAGTTCCCGGATCAGGAAAGGCGTTCCCCCGGCTTCGTGGAAAGCGTTTATGTCTTCCTCACCGTTAGGGTAGATACGCGTCAGGGAAGGCACCGCGGATGACAGCTCGGAGTAGTCGTTCCAGTCGATGATGATGCCGGCGGCCCGTGCAATAGCGATCCAGTGGATGGTGTGATTGGTTGAGCCACCCGTCACCAGCAATGCTACCAGGGCGTTGACGATGCTTTTCTCGTCAATCATGTCAGCGAGGCCAAGCGCACCACCGTGGGGCCTGGACAGGCGAATGACCTGTTCTGTTGCAGCCCGGGTCAATGCATCCCTTAAGGGCGTGCCCGGATTAACAAAGGCCGCACCCGGCAGATGCAGCCCCATCACTTCCACCAGCAGCTGGTTGCTGTTTGCCGTGCCGTAGAAGGTGCAGGTACCCGGACTGTGATAGGACTGCGATTCCGCCTCAAGCAGTTCGTCCCTGCCGACTTTACCTTCGGCATACAACTGCCGGATCCGCTGCTTCTCCTTGTTGGGAAGTCCGGAAGGCATCGGCCCTGCCGGTACCAGTACCGTGGGCAGGTAGCCAAAGCTGAGCGAACCGATCAGCAACCCCGGAACAATCTTGTCGCAGATGCCCAGCAGCAAAGTGGCATCAAACATGTTGTGACTGAGCGCAACCGAGGTGCTCATGGCAATCGTGTCGCGGGAGAACAGGCTCAGTTCCATACCCGGCTGGCCCTGAGTGACACCGTCACACATTGCCGGCGTGCCACCGGCAAACTGGGCCACCGAGCCCATACTGTTGGCGGCCGCACGGATAATGTCCGGAAAATCCCGGTAAGGCTGGTGCGCCGAAAGCATGTCGTTATACGCCGACACTATAGCCACATTGGCCCTGTTCATGAATTTCAGGGTGTCTTTATCCGACTGGGTACAGGCTGCGAAACCATGGGCAAGGTTACCGCAGGAAAGCGAACTGCGATGGGGTGACTGCGCCTTGAGTGTCTCCATCCGGTTCAGGTAGTCCTGCCGGGTGTCGTGACTACGCTCGGTGATGCGCTGGGTTACCGCGTCGACGGTCGGATGCATAACAGTTCTCCTGAAATCCGGCGAGTGGGCGCCTTCGCCTATTGCCGTAAGTTTACGTGCTTTTTTTGGACTAATCACCCATCAGACATTCATTTTTCTATTTTTTGTTGTTATATTTACAACATAAAGTAAAAAAACGAACATGTCGTAGCAGAATCTGGAGTCCAACCATGACTATTCGCATCGCAATTAACGGCTTCGGGCGCATTGGCCGCAATGTGCTCCGCGCACTTTACGAAAATAACTACCGCGATCAGGTTCAGGTTGTCGCCATCAACGACCTGGGCGATGCCGAGACCAATGCCCACCTGCTCAAATACGACAGCGTGCATGGTCGATTCAGTGCTAGTGTAAACCACGACCGCGAGTCGCTCTCGGTCAATGACGACCGCATTGCAATTACCGCAATCAGAAACCCGGAAGAACTGCCATGGAAGGATCACCAGGTGGATGTGGTGCTCGAATGCACCGGCCTGTTCACCTCCCGGGCCAAAGGCGAGGGCCATCTCAGGGCCGGGGCCCGGAAAGTCATTATCTCCGCGCCTTCTGCGGACGCAGACGCGATGATTGTTTACGGTGTCAATGATCACATCCTGACCGCCCGGCACGACATTATTTCGAACGCCTCGTGTACCACCAACTGCCTGGCCCCGGTGGTTGAGGCGCTGCAAAACAGGATTGGAATTGACAGCGGGCTGATGACCACCATCCACTCCTACACCAACGATCAGAAACTGAGTGATGTCTACCATTCTGACCTGTATCGCGCGCGGTCCGCCACCCAGTCCATGATCCCCACGAAAACCGGGGCGGCCGCTGCCATTGGCAGGGTGATTCCGGAACTGGCCGGAAAACTTGACGGACTGGCGGTGCGCGTCCCTACTATCAACGTATCCCTGGTGGACTTCAGCTTTATTGCCAGCCGTGACACTACGGTAGAGGCAATAAACGAATCCGTCAGAGCCGCCGCAGAGAACAGCTCCGTGTTGGGCTATAACGCCGAAAAACTGGTGAGCGTGGACTTCAACCACGATGCCCTGTCCAGCATTTTCGATGCCAACCACACACGAGTCATCGGTCGTCATGCAAAAGTCATGGCCTGGTATGATAACGAATGGGCATTCTCGAACAGAATGCTGGACAATGCCGTGGCAATGATGAAAAAGGCAGGCCAGTAATCCTGGCTGGCTGCGGTGTTGTTCTGACACACTCCCGGAAAGCTTCACTGAAAAACACAAGGAACCAGCAACCATGCTAAGGCGTACCAAGATCGTCGCCACTCTAGGCCCTGCGACCGATTCACCGGAATCACTGTCTGCCATCATCGCCGCTGGCGTAGACGTGACCCGGCTGAACTTTTCCCATGGCAGCGCGGAAGATCACATGGAACGCGCCCGCCGGGTGCGGGTAAGCGCAAAAGCAAACGGCCGCTTTGTGGCGCTGCTGGCAGACCTGCAGGGCCCCAAGCTGCGGATCGCCCGTTTTTCCGACAACAAGGTCACCCTGAAGGCCGGCCAGAGCTTTGTTCTGGACGCCGCCATGGACAAGGAAGCCGGCAATGACGAGCGGGTGGGCATTGACTACGAACAACTGATCAAGGACGTGAAGCCAGGCGATGTTCTGGTTCTGGACGATGGCCGCATCGAAATGGAAGTGGAGATGGTGGAGGACAGCCGTATTTCCTCCCGCGTTCTTATCGGCGGCCCCCTGTCCAACAATAAAGGCCTGAACAAGCGTGGTGGCGGCCTGTCCGCCGAAGCGCTGACCGAGAAGGACAAGCAGGACATCAAAACAGCCGCCAGGCTGGGCGCAGACTATGTCGCGGTATCCTTCGTCCGTAATGCCGAAGATATGCACATTGCCCGCCGCCTGCTGAAGGCAGCAGGCTCCGAAGCACGGCTGGTGGCCAAGATCGAGCGCGCGGAACTGGCCCACAACACGTCAGCGCTTGATTCGGTGATCGAGGCTTCTGATGCCGTCATGGTTGCCCGGGGCGACCTGGCTGTGGAAATTGGCGATGCGGAACTGGTGGGCGTGCAGAAGCACATCATCAATCGTGCCCGCACGCTCAACAAGGTGGTCATAACGGCCACGCAGATGATGGAATCCATGATCGAGAACCCGATGCCAACCCGGGCAGAGGTGTCTGATGTCGCCAACGCCGTGATGGACTATACCGATGCGGTGATGCTTTCGGCGGAAACTGCTGTAGGCGATTACCCGGTGAAAGCTGTGCAGGCGATGGTACGCATCTGCATCGGCGCCGAAAAGCAGCCCTCCATGCATCAGTCAAAGCACCGTATCCACGAAAGCATGGAGCATGTGGACGAGGCCATTGCCCTGTCTGCCATGTATGCGGCCAATCACCTGACAGGCGTAACCTCGATCATCTGCATGTCGGAAACCGGCGCCACTCCGCTGCTGATGTCCCGCATCAAATCGAGCCTGCCAATTTTCACCTTCTCCCGTCACCATTCCACCCAGCACCGGGTAACCCTGTTCCGGGGCGTACAAACAGTGCCCTTCGATTCGGCGACGATTCCCCCCGAAGAGACCAATGACCGGGCGCTTGTCGAATTGGTGCGAATGGGGGCGGTCAAGGAAGGCGATCTGGTGGTGATCACCAAAGGCGACTTTGTGAACGCCCAGGGCGGCACCAATACCATGAAGATTGTTCGTGTTGGGGCGGATCTTCAGTGATCTCCCGGTAGTTGGGGGTTCTGCTTCTCGTAGCGTGCTTTTGGG
>Ga0102928_1000086_pt1 | contig 48132 bp, 40 predicted proteins | sample SalPonR1_B_D1_MG_FD_78504 | JGI IMG/M metagenome (GOLD analysis project Ga0102928, IMG submission 78504) | Salt pond soil microbial communities from South San Francisco under conditions of wetland restoration - Salt Pond MetaG R1_B_D1_MG | ecosystem: Environmental > Aquatic > Marine > Intertidal...
CGTCGACGGCGTCGTAGAACCGGGCGTGTTCGTCGGGATCCGAGCTGATCAGCGAGGCGACGAAACGGGGGCTGTACCGGTTGCACAGCGACACGGCCTCGTCGACGTCGTCGACGACCACGAGCGTGATCTCCGGGGAGTCCTCCCACTCCCACTCCGTCGCCAGCTCCGTCTCCGCAACGACATCGGCATGGGCCTCTGTGCGCTCGCCCCCGGCCCGACGCACCGTGATGTGGCGCTCGAACCGCTCCGAGGGAACGTAGCCCTCGCTCCCGGCGACCACGTGGAGTCGAGCCGGCACGCCCCGCTCCGAGGCGGCGTCGTCGGCGGCGGCGAGCACCGCGGGCAGCAGGTCCTCGGCTCGGGACCGGGTGACCGCACACACGTTGAGTGTGTTGCACACCTTGCGGTCGAGTGAATGGGCGACCGCGGCGCGCACGTCATCCGGGTCGGCGTGCTCGCCGGTGAGGATCCAGGCACCACCCGTGCCATGGAGGCTCACCGGGATGCCGTGCTGTGACGCCACCGCACCCAGCTCGGCCACGGCCGGCCCGGAGCCGCGGGCGACGGCCAACGCCAGCCGGTCGTCACTGAACAGTGCGTGGCCCGCTGCATGGGTGGGCGAGTCGACCAGCTGCACGGCCCCGGTAGGCAGACCGGAGGCGGCGAGTGCGGGTTCCAGCGCCTCGGCGACGATCGCACGAGCCGTCCCCAGCGCATCCGACCCGATCCGGAACACCACGGCATTGCCCGTCCGCAGGACGCCGCAGGCGTCGGCGAACACGTTCGGTCGCCCCTCGAACACGAAGCCCACCACCCCGAGCGGTGCCCGGTGGGTCTCGACCGACCAGCCGTCGTGTCGGATCCGTTCGATCACGCCGCCGCGACGGCTGTCGGAGTCGCGCCACGAGCGCAGCCCCGAGATCATCCCGCTGCGCATGCGCTCGTCGAGCACGAGCCGGGTGGTGGATCGCCCGCGCTCGGCGGCCCGGGCGACATCCGCGGCATTCGCCGCAGCAATCGCGGCGACGACGCCGTCGTCGGCGAGACCGTCGGCGAACCGGTCGAAGAAATGCGAGATCTGGTCGTCGGTGCAGCGTGCGAGCCGGGCGAATCCGTCGACGGCCGCCGTCACGGCCCGGTCGACGATCCCGTACTCGTTCGACGGGATGCGCAGCAGGGCGCCGGTCGACTGCACGACCACCAGGCGGTCACCGGCCACGAAGGAGTCGGCGAGATCGGCCGGCACCGTGGTGACCCGGTCGCCACCGAAGACGATCTCCTGCCCCGCACGCAGCGCGTCGAGGGGTGCGATCCGAGGTGCCGCCGACATGGTCAGTAGCGTAGGGGTGTGACCGCCACGCCGACTCCCCCATCCGCCGGCCCGCTCTACTTCCGTCAACTCCTGTCGGGCCGCGACTTCGCCGTCGGTGACCCGCTCGCGTCGCAGATGGTGAACTTCGTCTACGCCGTCGGGGATCACCGCACCGGTGAGTGTGTGTTGGTGGATCCCGCCTACGCAGTGCGTGAACTGGTCGAATTGGTCGGCGCCGACGGCATGAGCGTGTCGGGTGTCCTCGCCACGCACTACCACCCCGACCACGTGGGCGGGTCGATGATGGGCCACTCGATCGAGGGGATCGCCGAGCTGCTCCACCACGTCGACTGCCCGATCCACGTGCACCGCGACGAGACCGAGTGGGTGCGCACCACCACCTCCGTCACCGACGACCATCTGGTGGGCCACGAGTCGGGCGACGTGGTGACGGTGGGCGGTGTGGAGATCACGCTCGTACACACCCCCGGGCACACACCCGGCAGCCAGTGCTTCTTCGTGGACGACCGTCTCATCGCGGGAGACACGCTGTTCCTGGAGGGATGCGGCCGCACGGATCTCCCCGGCTCGGATCCGGCGAAGATGGCCGAGAGCTTGCAGCGCCTCGGTGAGGTACCCGACTCGACGATCCTGTTCCCCGGGCACCGCTACTCGGTCGCCGGCAGCGCCACGATGGACATCGTGAAGGAGACCAACTTCGTCTTCGCCTGACATCCACCGTTCGTCAGGGGTCAGACCCCGAACGAACGACGTCGATGTCGGCGAGTGGCGGACCGTTCGTGTGGGGTCTGACCCCTGACGAACGCCCCGGTCAGCAGTCGGGCTTGGCGGGGATGATGATCGTCTGGCCCGGCACGAACTGGCCGTAGGCGGGGTTGCCGGTGTTGGCGGCGTCGAGCGCTTCGATGGTCACGTCGTACTGGTCGGCGATGCCGAGCGGGTAGTCACCTGCGACCACCGTGTGCTCGCCCTCGCCGCAGTTGTCACCGGCATCGGGGATCGTGGCGGCACTTCCCTCGTCACCGCCGGCCGAGTCGGACTCGCCGGTGTCGGCGGAATCGTCGGAACCGGCACTCGCCGATGCGGCCGTCGTGCCGCCGGGCGGGATCTTGATGGTGTTGCCGACGAAGAACGGTGCCTCTGCCGCACTCGGCCACTCGTTGTAGGCGACGAGGTCGTCGAGCGACACGCCGAACTGCTGGGCCACCCCGAGTGGGTAGTCGCCGGCCTGGATCACGTACTCCTGCTCGGTGGAGACGACGGCGTCGTCGACCTGGACCTCGGGTTCGGTGGTGGCCGGCGGCCGCACCACGAATGCGGTGGAGCCCTCGCTGAGCTCGATGGTGGACACCGTGGCGGCCCCGTCGGCGCTCCCGCACGATGCGAGCACGAACGCGCCGAGGAGCGCAGGGGCGGCGATGACGCCGACGCGGCGCGCGCTGAACGAAAGCATGGCCGACAGCGTACGCGCCCCTAGCACACTCGGGGTGTCAGGTCGATGTGACCGGCGTTACGTCGCCGGTGGGTGCCCGTCGCTCAGACGAGCGGACGCTCGGTGGGCGGGATCGGGAACGGCAACCGGGTCTCGCCCATCAGGTAGGCGTCGACGCCGGCGGCGCACGCGCGGCCCTCGGCGATCGCCCACACGATGAGGCTCTGCCCACGTCCCATGTCGCCGGCCACGAACAGCCCGCGCTGGTTGGTCATGTAGCGGCCGTCGCGGGCGACGTTGCCCCGCGGGTCGTAGTCCAACTCCAGCGCATCGAGCCACGCCCCCTTCTCCGGACCGACGAACCCCAACGCGAGGAACACGAAGTCGGCGGGGATCTCGTGATCGGTGCCCTCGACCTTCACGAAGGCGCCGTCGACCAGTTCGACCTCGTGGAGCCGCAGCGCCTTCACCCGGCCGCTCCCGTCGTCGATGAACTGCTCGGTGTTCACCGAGTACAGCCGTTCACCGCCCTCGGCGTGAGCCGACGTCACCTTGTACACCATGGCGTACTGGGGCCACGGATTGTTCGGCCCGCGCTGCTCGGGCGGCTTGGGCAGGATCTCCAGCTGGGTGACCGAGGCAGCTCCCTGCCGATGGGCCGTACCGAGGCAGTCGGCGCCGGTGTCGCCACCGCCGATGATCACCACGTGCTTGCCGTGCACGTCGATGGGCGACTGCCCGATGTCGCCGAGCTGCACCCGATTGGCGTACGGCAGGTACTCCATCGCCTGATGGACGCCGCCGAGCTCCCGTCCGGGAATCGGCAGGTCGCGCCACTGGGTGGCCCCGCAGGCGAGCACGACGGCGTCGTGCGAGGCCCGCAGCACCTCGATGTCGACGTTCTCGCCCACGACGGCGTTCGTGCGGAACTCGGTGCCCTCGGCCTCCATCTGGGCCACACGGCGGTCGATGTGGCGCTTCTCCATCTTGAACTCGGGGATGCCGTACCGCAGGAGACCTCCGATGCGGTCGGAGCGCTCGAGCACGACCACCTCGTGGCCCGCCCGGGTGAGCTGCTGCGCTGCAGCGAGCCCGGCGGGACCGGATCCGATCACGACCACCCGCTTGCCGGTCCGGACCGACGGCACCTGGGGCGTCACCCAGCCCTCGTCCCAGGCGCGGTCGATGATCTCGACCTCCACCTGCTTGATGCTGACGGGATCCTGGTTGATCCCGAGCACGCACGCCGACTCGCACGGGGCCGGGCACAACCGGCCCGTGAACTCGGGGAAGTTGTTGGTGGCGTGCAGCCGCTCGATCGCATCCTGCCAGTGGTTGCGGTAGACGAGATCGTTCCAGTCGGGGATCAGGTTCCCGAGCGGACAGCCGTTGTTGCAGAACGGGATGCCGCAGTCCATGCAGCGGCCCGCCTGGTGACGCAAGGCCTCGGCGTCGAAGTCCTCGTACACCTCGTTCCAGTCGCGCAGACGCACCGGCACGGGGCGCATCTCCGGCACCTCGCGCTGCCACTTCAGAAAGCCCGTCGGTTCACCCATCTGACTGTCCTCCTCGTCGGCCCTTCGGTTCTCCTCGATCGAACTGCGGCTCGTCGCTGGCGCTTCCCTCGCCGCCGCACCATGCATCGCGACGCATCACGATCGCTCCTCTCTCGTCGGCCCTGCGGCTCTGTTCGTCGGCGCTGTTGATCATGTGCGGGCGGCTTCCATGATCTTCTCGACGGTGGCGTCCTCGTCGAGGCCGGCGGCCCGCGACTGTTCGATCACCGTGAGCACCCGTTTGTAGTCGGTCGGCATCACCTTGCGGAACGCGCCGAGCTGCGTGTCCCAGTCGTCGAGAATGCCTCCCGCGACCGTCGATCCCGTGAGATCGCGATGACGCGTGATCGTCTCCCTCAGGAAGTCGTGGTCGCCGGCCGTGAGGTCCTCCAGCGCCACCATCTCGTAGTTCACCTTGGCCGCGAACACCTCGTCGGGGTCGTGGATGTACGCGATGCCGCCCGACATGCCGGCACCGAAGTTGCGTCCGGTGGGACCGAGCACCACGACACGTCCGCCGGTCATGTACTCGCAACCGTGATCGCCGACGCCCTCGCTCACCGCCGTGGCACCCGAGTTGCGCACGCAGAAGCGTTCACCCACGATGCCGCGCAGGAAGATCTCCCCACCGGTGGCTCCGTAGGCGATGACGTTGCCGGCGATGATCTGCTCCTCGGCCGCGAACGGGGCGAACGGATGGGGGTGCACGATGATGCGGCCGCCAGACAGGCCCTTGCCGACGTAGTCGTTGGCGTCACCCACCAGGCGGATCTGGATGCCTGCGGGAACGAAGGCCCCGAGGCTCTGGCCGGCCGAACCGGTGAGCGTGATGTCGATCGTGCCGTCGGGCAGACCGGCGCCCTTCCACTTCTTGGTGACCTCGTGGCCGAGGAGCGTGCCGACCGTGCGGTGAACGTTGCGGACGGGAAGGTCGATCGACACCTGGTGGCCGTCCTGGATCGCCGGCTGGGCGAGTCGGATCAGCTGCTGGTCGAGTGCCTCGTCGAGGCCGTGGTCCTGCCCGACCGACTGCACCATCGTCTGCTGGTACGGGTTGTGTGGGACGGCGAGGATCGGGCTGATGTCGAGGCCCGATGCCTTCCAGTGGTGGACGGCCCGGCGGGTGTCGAGCGCCTCGACGTGACCGATCATCTCGTCCATGGTGCGGAACCCGAGCTGCGCCATGAGTTCGCGCACCTCCTCGGCGATGTACTCGAAGAACGTCTCGACGAACTCGGGGTTGCCGCTGAAGCGGGCGCGGAGTTCGGGGTTCTGGGTGGCGATCCCGACGGGGCACGTGTCGAGGTGGCACACGCGCATCATGATGCAGCCCGACACCACCAACGGAGCGGTGGCGAAGCCGTACTCCTCGGCGCCGAGCAGTGCGGCGATCGCCACGTCACGACCGGTCTTCATCTGGCCGTCGGTCTGCACCACGATGCGGTCGCGCAGGCCGTTGAGCATCAGCGTCTGCTGGGTCTCGGCGAGACCGAGCTCCCACGGACCACCGGCGTGCTTCAGCGAGGTGAGCGGGCTGGCACCGGTGCCGCCGTCGTGTCCGGAGATCAGCACGACGTCGGCCTTCGCCTTGGACACCCCGGCCGCCACGGTGCCCACACCGGTCTCGGCGACGAGCTTCACGTGGATCCGGGCCTCGGGATTGGCGTTCTTGAGGTCGTGGATGAGCTGCTTGAGGTCCTCGATCGAGTAGATGTCGTGGTGCGGGGGCGGGCTGATGAGCCCCACGCCCGGCGTGGAGTGCCGTGTGGCGGCGATCCACGGGTACACCTTGTGGCCGGGGAGCTGGCCACCCTCGCCGGGCTTGGCGCCCTGGGCCATCTTGATCTGGATGTCGTCGGAGTTGGTGAGGTACTCCGACGTCACGCCGAACCGCCCCGACGCCACCTGCTTGATCGACGAGCGTCGCTCGGGGTCGTACAGCCGGTCGACGTCCTCGCCGCCCTCGCCGGTGTTCGACTTCGCGCCCAGACGGTTCATGGCGACGGCCAACGTCTCGTGGGCCTCGGCCGAGATGGACCCGTAGCTCATCGCCCCGGTCGAGAAGCGCTTCACGATCTCGCTCACCGGTTCCACCTCGTCGAGCGGAACGGCGGGCCGGTCGTCGCGGAACTCGAACAGCCCGCGCAGGGTCATCAGCTTCTGCGACTGGTCGTCGACCTTGGTGGTGTACTCCTTGAAGATGTCGTAGCGCTTCGAACGGGTGGCGTGCTGCAGCTTGAACACCGTTTCCGGGTTGAAGAGGTGCACCTCGCCCTCACGGCGCCACTGGTACTCGCCCCCGAGCTCGAGCTTGCGGTGGGCGCGATCCTCCGGCCGGGTGGGGTTGGCCATCGCGTGCCGCGCCGCGACCTCGGCGGCGATCTGGTCGAGACCGATGCCGCCGAGTTGGGAGATCGTGCCGGTGAAGTAGCGGTCGACGACCTCCGCGCCGAGACCGATCGCCTCGAAGATCTGGGCGCCCGTGTACGACGCCACCGTCGACACCCCCATCTTCGACATCACCTTCAGCACGCCCTTGCCGCAGGCCTTGATGTAGTTCTTCACGGCGAGGTGCGGGTCCATGCCACCGAGGCCGTGCATGTCCTCGGCGATCAGATCCTCGATCGACTCGAACGCCAGGTACGGGTTGATCGCACCTGCGCCGAAGCCGATCAGCAACGCCATGTGGTGCACCTCGCGGGCGTCGCCGGCCTCCACGATGAGGCCCGCCATCGTGCGCTGCTTGGTGCGCACCAGATGATGATGGACTGCCGCGGTGAGCAGCAGCGACGGGATCGGGGCGTCCACACTGTCGGCGTTGCGATCGGAGAGCACGATGATCCGCGCCCCGTCCTCGATCGCCGTCGAGGCCTCCTCGCACACCCGGTCGAGGGCTGCGCCGAGGCCGCTGCCGCCGTCGGCGACCCGGTAGAGGCCCGACAGCACCTTGGCCCGGAGGCCGGGATGGTCGCCGTCGTCGTTGATGTGGATGATCTTGGCCAGTTCGTCGTTGTCGATGATCGGGAACGGCAGTGCCAGCTGCCGGCAGCTCTCGGGGCCGGGGTCGAGCAGGTTGGCCTCCGGCCCGACCGACGACGACACGGCCGTCACGACTTCTTCGCGGATGGCGTCGAGCGGCGGGTTGGTGACCTGGGCGAACAGCTGCTTGAAGTAGTCGAACAGCAGGCGCGGCCGCTCCGACAACACGGCCAGCGGGGTGTCGGTGCCCATGGATCCGAGCGCTTCCATGCCTCGTGCGGCCATGGGCGAGATCAGGATCTTGAGCTCTTCGTGCGTGTAGCCGAACATCTGCTGGCGGCGCAGCACGCTGTCGTGGCTGAACACGATGTGTTCCCGGTCGGGCAGGTCGGGCAGGTCGACCATGCCCGCGTCCAGCCACTCGCCGTAGGGATGCAGCGCAGCGAGCTCGGACTTGATCTCGTCGTCGCTGACGATGCGACCCTGGGTGGTGTCGATCAGGAACATCTTGCCGGGTTGGAGACGGCCCTTGGCCACCACCTTGGACGGGTCGACGTCGATCACTCCGACCTCGGAGGCCATGACCACGAGGTCGTCGTCGGTGACCCAGTACCGGCTGGGGCGCAGGCCGTTGCGGTCGAGCACGGCGCCGATCACTTCACCGTCGGTGAACGCCACGCTGGCAGGCCCGTCCCAGGGCTCCATCATCGCCGCGTGGAAGCGGTAGAAGTCGCGCTGCTCCTGCGACATCGTCTCGTGGTTCTCCCACGCCTCGGGGATCATCATCAGCACGGCATGGTGCAGTGGATAACCGCCGAGATGGAGCAGTTCGAGCACCTCGTCGAAGCGCGCCGTGTCGGACGAGCCGGGTGTGCAGATCGGAAAGGCGCGCTCGATCCCGGGCAGTGCGTCACTGCGGAGCATCGCCTCGCGGGCACGCATCCAGTTCTGGTTCCCCTGCACGGTGTTGATCTCGCCGTTGTGGGCCACGAATCGGTACGGGTGCGCCAGCGGCCACGACGGGAACGTGTTGGTGGAGAACCGGGAGTGCACCAGCAGCAGTGCCGACTCGATGCGCGGATCGGTGAGATCGGGGAAGAACTCGCTGAGCTGGGGCGTCGTGAGCATGCCCTTGTAGACCACGGTGCGCGACGACAGCGAGCCGAAGTAGGTGTCGAGTTCCCCGACGAGCTCGCGCCGGCTGCGCTTGCGGGCGACGAATGCCTTGCGGTCGAGATCGATGCCGGTGGCTCCACCCGGATCGCTCACGAAGAGCTGCTTGAAGGTCGGCATGGCGCGCCGCGCCGTGGCACCGAGGCAGTCGGGCATCGTCGGCAGGTCACGCCAGCCCAGGACCTGCAGGCCCACCTCGTCGACGGTGGCGTCGATCGCCGACATGGCCTTCTCGCAGGCCACGGGATCCGCCGGGAGGAAGGCGATGCCGGTGGCGTACGCTCCCGCAGCGGGGAGATCGAAGTCGGTGACCTCCTGGTACAGGCGATCGGGCACCTGCAGCAGGATCCCGGCTCCGTCGCCCGTGTCGGGCTCGGCACCGGTGGCGCCGCGATGCTCGAGGTTGGTGAGCGCCTTCAGGCCCGTCACCACGAGATCGTTCGACCGGACGCCCTTCATGTTGGCGACGAACGACACACCGCAGGCGTCGTGTTCGTTCCGGGGGTCGTACAGGCCGATGGGGCCCGGAGGCTGCTGCATCATCACATCCACGAGTCTCGAAGTTGCACAGGTCCCGTGACGGGCCGGTCGCCGACGCTGGTCGACGATGACGGCCCGAGCGGTCGACGGTGACCTGCTCACACGGATGCCCGAGACGACGCTGGCTCGAGGCGGGGGAACAGCCATCATAGGTGCCGGCACCCCCGACACGAAAGATCGTTCGCTCGTGATCGGTCTCCGGCTCAGCTCACGACGTCGAAACGGCGCAGGTGATCGAGCGCCACGTCCTCGACGGGTTCACCTCCGGCCACGCGCCGGTTGAGCTCGATCATGCGGGCCTGCGTCAACGGGCTGAGCACCTCGTCGGCGAGCCGGGCGAACACCTCGGGAGCCCGTTCGTACACCTCCTCGCGCATCGTGAGCGACGCGTTGTAGGTGAAGAAGACGCCCGGGTCGGCGACCAGGGTGAGGTCGTACTCGGCGATCAGGCCGGAGGTGGTGAAGACCTCACCGACGTCGCATTCCCCCGCCACGAGACCCCGGACGATGTCGGTCGGACGCTCGAACAGCACCAGCTGGTCGGCGGGGACGGTGAAGCCCGTCAGCTCCTCGAACCGCCCCAGGCCGTCGGGCCGGTCACGGAACTCCGGTGCGACGCACACGCGTGCACCGCTCTCCTCGTCGAGGTACTCGGCCAACGCCTGCAGATCGAACGCTTCCACTCGGTACCGATCGGCGCGGCGTTCCGCTGCCAGCTCCGGGCTCAGGGCGAAGCCGTAGGTGTCGCTGAACGGGGCGTGGCCGAGCCACACCACACCGTTGGCACGGTCGAGGGCGGCAACCGCAGCGGTGACCTCCTCCGGTTCGGCCGGCGGCGGGTCGGTGCGACCGAGGAACTCGACCCAGCCGGTGGTGTTGTATTCCACGTAGGCGTCGATCGCTCCGTCCAGGAGGGCGGCACGGGTGGCGTCGGTTCCACCGGTGCCCGTGGCGTCGACCACGTCGGCACCCTCCGATCGGAAGGCCTGGAGGAACATCTCGCTGAGCAACTCCTGCTCGGGAAAGTCCTTCGAGCCGACCACCACCGTCGTGCCGTCGAGCGGCACGTCCCGGGCCGAGCCGCCGCCGTCGCCACAGGCGGCCGTCGTGACCGCCAGTGCGAGCACGAGCGTCCGGGCCCTCATGGTCGCCGCTTCCTCGACGCGCTCGCTCGCCGCTGGTCGTACTCGTCTCGTTCCCGGGCCGCCACCTTCTCCAGTTCTGCGAGCTCCGCATCCTTCTCGGCGGCGGCCTCGGTGAGAAGACGCTGTCCTTCCGCAGTGGCCGCCGACGCCGACGGCGGAGCCGGTCGTCCGGCCTCGATGAACAACATCTCGTGGTCGAATGCCCGCTTCATACTGTAGATCGCGACCAGCAGCACGCACGCGAAGAGCAGCCCGCTGGCGACTGCTGCGGACTGCAGGGCGAGGAGACCTCCACCGAGCAGCAGCACCGATGCGATGGCACCCTGCATCGCCGCCCAGAACACTCGCTGCGGCACCGGGGAGTCCAACTTGCCGCCGGAGGTGAGATGGTCCACCACCAACGATCCCGAGTCCGACGACGTCACGAAGAACGACATCACCAACACGATGCCGACGAGCGACGTCACGAAGGTGAGCGGAAAGGCTTCGAGGAGGTCGAACAAGGCAGTCGACACGTTGCTCTCCACCGCCGATGCGACGTCACGGATGCCCTCCGACTGCACGTAGAGCGCCGACCCGCCGAACACCGACATCCAGGCGAACGTCAGCAGTGACGGCACCAGTACGACCCCGATCACGAACTCGCGGATCGTTCGGCCCTTCGAGACCCGGGCGATGAACATGCCGACGAACGGCGCCCAGGAGATCCACCATCCCCAGTAGAAGATCGTCCACCCGCTCTGCCAGTCGCCACCGGAGATGGTCTCGGTCCAGAAGCTCAGCGACGGAAGAGTCTGGACGTAGGCGCCGGTCGACTCGACGAGGCTGCCGACGATGAACAGGGTCGGGCCGACCGCGGCGACGAACAGGAAGAACACGACGGCGAGGTTGAGGTTGATCTGGCTGACGCGTTTCACGCCCCCGTCGATGCCCGCCACCACCGACAGTGTCGCGAGGCCGGTGATCGCCGCGATCAACACCACCTGGAACCAGGTCGTGTCAGGTGTTCCGAACAGGAGTTGGCCACCGGCGGCCACCTGTTGCACGCCGAAGCCGAGCGACGTGGCGAGGCCGAACAGGGTGGCGATGACCGCCACGGTGTCGATCAGGTTGCCCCACAACCCGTGGATCCGCTCGCCGAGCAGCGGGTAGAACACCGATCGCATCGTCAGCGGCAGCCCTCGATTGAACGTGAAGAACGCCAGGGCCAGGCTCACCAGCGCATAGATCGCCCAGGGGTGCAGCCCCCAGTGGAAGAAGGTGGTGACCAGCCCCGCCCGCTCGGCACCGGTCGTCCTCGCATCGACCCCGAAGAACGGTGACGGCTCCGCGTAGTGGCGGATCGGTTCGGCGACGCTCCAGAACATCACCCCGATGCCCATCCCCGCCGAGATCAGCATCGAGTACCACGCGAAGTTGGTGAACTCTGGTCGGGCGTACTGGCCGCCGAGACGGATCCGGCCGAAGCGGGAGAAGGCGAACGCCAGCACGGCGACGACGAAGACGTTGGCGACCAGGATGTAGAACCATCCGAACGTGGCCCCGATGCCGGACAGGAGGTCGGCGAACACCCGCTCGGCACGGTCTTTGAACACCAGCGTGAGCAGGAGGAACACCACCAGGAAGCCGGCCGACCAGAGCGTCACCTGGGGATGCAGGTCGAATCCCCACTTCGCGATGTTGGTGTCGCCCGGCGAACGATCCGGCGTCGGCTCCCCGTGAGGATTCTCGGGCTCGACCTGCAGCCCGCGGATCTCGGGTCGGTCGCGGACGGGGTCGACCGGGTCCGCAGGCGGGTGGTCGTGCTCCGAGCCGAGGTCTGAGCTCTCGTCGAAGGACATGGCGGTTCGTTCTAGTTCACATGACGGAACGATGCGATTCCGGCCGGAGCGACCGCCGCTGCAGCGCCGCGACGCGCTCGTGGGCGCCGACCCGGGCAGCGTGGGAGACTGCCGTCATGGCCCACCAGCACACCGACAGCGCAGCCGACGGCACCACGATCGCCTGGAGCGCGACCGGGAGCGGCGACCCCGTCGTGCTCGTCCACGGCATCACCGAGTCGGCCGCATCGTGGGATCCGGTCGTCGAGCGGCTGTCGCCCACCCACGAGGTGATCACGCTCGATCTGCGCGGCCACGGCGAGTCGGGCGGTGCCGACACCTACGCCCTGGACGCGATGGCCGGCGACGTGCTCGCCGTCGTGGCGGCGGCCGGTGCCACCGGAGCCCATCTGGTGGGGCACTCGCTGGGCGGCATCGTGGTCACTGCGGCGGGTGCCGCGGCCGGGTCGGTCGGCATCGACCTGTCGTCGGTCGTCGACGTCGACCAGTCGCTGCAACTCGGCTCGTTCAAGGAACAGATCGTGGCGGTCGAGGCGATGCTGCGCGACCCCGAGCAGTACCGCGCCGTGGTGGACGCGATGTTCGAGATGATGTCGGGCGAGATGCTGTCGGCCGACGAGGTCGCGCGCGTGAACGCTCTGCGCCGGGCCGAGCACGAGGTGGTCCTCGGCGTGTGGGAGCTGTTGCTGACCGAACCGTCCGAACAGATCGCCGCCACCGTCGACGGGGCGCTGGCGGGGTACCGGGCGCATCCGCTGCCGTATCTGGCGGTCTTCGGCATCGACCCCGGCGAGGGCTACGAGGACTGGCTGTCGCAGCGGATCCCCGGCGCCGCGGTGGAGTCGTGGGCCGACCACGGCCACTACCCCCACCTGGTCGATCCCGACCGCTTCGTGGCCCGACTCCGCAGCTTCTGGCCCTGAGGACCGAGCTGCCGGTGGTGAGGCCGGACCGGCACGACACCTGCGCCGGCGACCCGGCGGAGCGGGGTTCAACCGAACGCGTCGGGGTCCTGATCGGCTGCGTTGCTGACGTCCCGCCAGGTGGCGGCCACGTTGCCGCCGACGGGGAAGCCTCCGGCGTCACGCAGCAACTGCGCCGTGTGCATCAGGTTCCAGCTCATGATGGTGGCGTTCTTGTTGGTGAACTCGCTGTCGTAGCCGGCCGGCACGTCGGACCCCTCGACCGGGTCGCCGTAGCTGGGGCCCGGCCCGATCTCGCCGAGCCAGCCGCAGTCCGCCTGCGGCGGGATCGTGTAGCCGATGTGCGAGAGGGCGTACAGGGTCTCCATCGACACGGCCTTCACCCCGTCTTCGTTGCCGGTCACCACGCATCCACCGGCCTTGCCGTAGTAGAGGTACTGGCCGAACTCGTTGGTGTTGCCGCTGGAGGCGTAGAGCCGCTCGATCACGAGTGATGCCACGCTCGACTTCGCCCCCAGCCAGATCGGTGTGCCGATCACCAGGATGTCGGCGTCCATCACCCTGGCGTGGATCGCCGGCCAGTCGTCGCGTTCGTCGCCGAGGGTGGTGGTGTCCTCCACCATCCCGAATCCGACCTGATGGTCGAGCATGTGGATCAGGTCGACGTCGACGCCCTCGGCCGTCATCACTCCGGCCACCCTCGACAGCAGCCGGCGGGTGTGACTCTGCGACGCGTCGTGCCCCAGCGAGCAGTTGAGGAGCAGGGCGGACAGACCGGTGAACTGAGCCATGGCCGGACCGTACCGCGCCCGCCGTCAGGTGTCGGTGAAGACCGGTGGGCGGTTCTCGAAGCCGGCCATCACGGCTTCCACCTGGTCGGGCGAGCCGATCTGGGCACCGATCACGCGTCGTTCGGCGGCGAACTGCTCGGCGGCTCCCTCGTTGGCGATCCGGTTGAACAGCTCCTTGGACCCGCGCACGGCGCCGGGGCTGCGCTCGGCGATCTCGCGGGCCAGCGCCAGGGCGTCGCTGCGGGGATCGTCGCTGAGACGGGTGGCCAGCCCGAGCTCGAGGGCCTCCGTGCCGGAGAACATCCGAGCCGTGAAGGTCAGTTCCTTGGCCACGTCGGGCCGGACCAGCTTCGACAGGACGAACGTGCCGGTCATGTCGGGCACCAGCCCCCAGTGCACCTCGCGCACCGACAACTTCGTGTCGGGGTGGACGATGCGGATGTCGGCGCCGAGTGCGATCTGCAGGCCACCGCCCAGCGCATGGCCGTGCACGGCCGCGATCACGGGCACCGGCACCTCCTGCCACACCCAGCAGACCTGCTGGCCGAGATGGGTGATGCGGCCCTCGGCCATCGTGCCGGGGCTGCCCTCGGCGCTCGCCGCCTCGGCGGCGCCGGCTCCGTCGCCGTCACTTCCGCCACCGCCGCCGGCCATCGCCTGGAACGACGAGAAGTCGAGTCCGGCGCAGAACGACGCACCGTCGCCCGACAGCACCACGGCGCGCAGGCCGCGTTCGGACTTGAGTCGCTCACCCGCCTCGGCGATGGCCGTGAACATGGCGTTGTCGAGGGCGTTGCGCTTGTCGGCACGGTTGAACACGACGTCGGCGACGCCGTCGTTGACGGTGATGAGCACGCGATCGGACATCGGGAGAGTCTCGCAGCCCGGCGAGTTGCCGGCCGAAGCGGCGGTCAGACGCTGCGGATCTGCCGGACGACGGAGCGGTCGACCTGGCTGATGTCGCTGCACCCGGTGAGTGCCATCGTGCGTTCGAGGCCGTCACGGAGGAACGACAGCACGTGGTCCACGCCGCGCTCACCGGCCACTCCGAGTCCGTAGAGGTAGGGGCGCCCGACGGTGACGGCGTCGGCGCCCAGTGCCAGCGCCTTCACGATGTCGCTCCCCCGCCGGATGCCGCCGTCACAGATGATGGTGGCGGCGTCGCCCAGTTCGTCGCGCACCGGCTCCACCAGATCGATGGGTGTCGGCGCGTCGTCGAGTTGACGTCCGCCGTGGTTCGACAGGCCGATCCCCTGCACACCGGCGGCGACGGCCTGTTTGGCGTCGGCCACCGTCTGGATGCCCTTCAACACGATCGGTCCGTCCCAGATGGAGCGCAGCCACTCGATGTCGTTCCACGACAGGGACTGGTCGAAGTTGTTCTTCACCTTCTCCGCCAGGGAGAGTGCCGTGCTCCCGTCCAGCCCGCTCTGACCGGCCAGGTTGGCGAACGTGATCGGCTCGTTGGTGAGGAAGTCGAGGGTCCATGCCGGGTGCAGGGCGCCGTCGATCAGCGTCGTCGGCCCGATCTTCGGCGGCAACAGGAATCCGTGACGGACGTCGCGTTCGCGCCGTCCGAGGACCGCCGTGTCGACCGTGAGCCACACGGTCGAGTAGCCGGCCTCACGGGCGCGGCCGACCAGGTCCTCCACGAGCTTGCGGTCACGCCACGTGTAGATCTGGAACCACATGTCGCCGTCGCAGACCCCGGCCACCTCCTCGATGGATCGTGTGCCCATCGTCGACAACGAATACGGCACCCCGGCTCGTGCCGCCGCCCGGGCGACGGCGAGTTCGCCCTGGGAGTGGGCGATGCGGCTGTAGCCCGTCGGTGCGATCACGACGGGCATCGAGATCCGTCGGCCGAGCAGCTCGGTGGAGGTGTCGAGCCCGCTCACGTTGCGCAGCACCCGCGGCTGGAACTCGTAGCCGGCGAACCCGGCGACGTTGCGGTGCATCGTGCGCTCGTCCTCGGCGCCACCGTCGATGTAGTCGAAGACACCGCGGGGCAGCCGCCGGCGAGCCATCCGGCGCATGTCCTCGACCGTGACCGATCGTTCGAGCCGTCGTTGCTGCGGCCGCAGCGTCGGCAGCTTCAATCGCACCACCGACCGGAACGTCTGGATCATGCCCATGGCCGAGAGGCTAGACCGGCGGGTGGTCGGGCCTGCACGACGACCGGCCTGTACAACGACCGTCCTGCACGACCATCGGCTACTCGACGATGCGCAGACCGCTGGGGGTCATCGACGGCTCGGCCTGCGGCAGGTCGACCACGAACTCGGTGCGGTGCGCCGGGAACACGTGCTCGCTCACCAGGACCGGGCCGCCCGATCGGTCGGTGGTGACGCGCAGGCAGCGCAGCACCGGTGATCCGACGGGAACGCCCAGCAGCCGGGCGTCGGCGGGCTCGACGAGGTCGGCGGCGATGGTCTGGGTGGCGCCGTGCAGATCGACGTCGAGCAGTTCGTAGAACGGCCGACGCTCGACGTCGCGACGCGAGAGGTTGGCGCCCAGTTCGGCCGGGCACCAGACGGTGACGACCGCGAAGGGCTCACCGTCGGCGAGGTTGACCCGCTTCACGTGCAGGACGTGCTCGACGCCGAGCAGCTTCTGCACCCGGTCGGGTGCGTCTTCGTAGGCGAACTCCTCGATCTTGCGCTCCGACAGCTTGCCGACGCCCTCGACCTCCGACTCGATCGTGCCGAGTGACTGCAGGCTCTGGCGCACCGGCTCGGTGGCGACGAACCAACCGAAGCCCTGGCGGGCGGCGATGAGACCCTCCTCGCGCACCAGCTCGAGGGCGCGGCGGATGGTGACCCGGGACGCGTGGAACTCGCGGGACATCTCGGCTTCCGACGGCAGGACCGACCCCGACGGTGCGTCGCGGGCGCGGTGTCGGAGCTCGTCGGCGATCTCCTGGTATCGGATCTGACGCATGCCGGTGATCACTCCCTCGGTCGTCCCACGCCGGTCGGACGGGGCTCGGCCCGTGTGTTGCGCGGACCGCAACTTGTATTATAGTTGTCTACATGACCGATGCGAGCCACAACGGCGCCACCACCCCGATCGACCTCGTGGAGAACGTCTACGCCACGCTGCCCGAACGGGTGGCACTCGGACGCGAACGCCTCGGCCGTCCGCTCACCCTCACCGAGAAGATCCTCGTCAACCACCTGTCCGACACCGACCAGCCGGTCGAGCGTGGCGTCAGCTACAACGACTTCGCCCCCGACCGCGTCGCCATGCAGGACGCCACGGCGCAGATGGCGCTGCTGCAGTTCATGACCGCCGGACTCCCGGAGGCGGCCGTGCCGTCCACCGTGCACTGCGACCACCTGATCCAGGCCAAGGTCGGCGCCAGCATCGACCTCGGGGTGGCCATCGACACGAACCAAGAGGTCTACGACTTCCTCCGGTCGGTGTCGGCAAAGTACGGCATCGGTTTCTGGGGCCCCGGCTCGGGCATCATCCACCAGGTCGTGCTCGAGAACTACGCCTTCCCCGGCGGCATGATGATCGGCACCGACAGCCACACCCCCAACGCCGGGGGCCTCGGCATGGTGGCCATCGGCGTGGGTGGCGCCGACGCCGTCGACGTGATGACGGGCTTCCCGTTCAACGTGCGCTGGCCGAAGGTGATCGGCGTGAAGCTCACCGGCCGCCTGTCGGGCTGGGCCAGCCCGAAGGACGTCATCCTCGAAGTCGCCCGGGTGCTCACCGTGGAGGGCGGCACCGGCGCGATCGTCGAGTACCACGGGCCCGGCGCCGACTCGATCTCCGCCACCGGCAAGGCCACGATCTGCAACATGGGCGCCGAGATCGGTGCCACCACCTCGCACTTCCCCTACGACGCCAACATGGCCGTGTACCTGAAGGCCACCGGCCGTGAGGCCATCGCCGACGCCGCCGACAAGGTCGCCGAGCACCTCCGCGCCGACGACGGGGCCGTCTACGACCAGCTGATCGAGATCGATCTCGACCAGCTCAAGCCGCTGATCAACGGCCCGCACTCACCCGACCGCGCCCACCGTGTGGGCGCCGACGGCGTCGGTGCGGCGGCGCGCGAGAACGACTGGCCGCTCGAGCCGTCGGCCTGCCTGATCGGATCGTGCACCAACTCGTCGTACGAGGACATCACCCGCGTGGCATCGATCGCCCGCCAGGCTGCTGCCGCCGGGCTCACCGCGAAGTGCGAACTGCTCATCACCCCCGGTTCCGAGCAGGTGCGCGCCACCATCGAGCGCGACGGTCTGCTCGCCGACCTGGAGGCGATCGGAGCGACCGTGCTGGCCAACGCCTGCGGCCCGTGCATCGGCCAGTGGTCGAGGCCCGAGTCGATCACCGGCCGGCCGAACACCATCGTCAACTCGTTCAACCGCAACTTCCCCAAGCGCAACGACGGCTCGGCGAAGACCCTGAGCTTCGTCACGTCGCCCGACACGGTGCTCGCCATCGCCCTCGCCGGACGGCTCGACTTCGATCCCACCGTCGACACCGTCACCGCCCCCGACGGGACCGAGATCACCTTGGTGGAACCGGTCGGCGAAGTGCTCCCCGACGCCGGCTACGACCCCGGCGAGAACACCTACACCGCTCCCCCGGCCGACGGTTCGGACGTGGTGGTCGAGGTGTCGCCCACCAGCGACCGGCTGCAGCTCCTCACCCCGTTCCCGGCATGGGACGGCAACGACTACGAGGGTCTGCCCGTGTTGATGAAGGCGCAGGGCAAGTGCACCACCGACCACATCTCGGCAGCCGGGCCCTGGCTGAAGTACCGGGGCCACCTCGAGAACATCTCGGGCAACCTCTTCGCGGGGGCGGTCAACGCGTACACCGGCGAAGCCGGCACCGGCAAGGACGTCACCGACGGGGAGACCCGCGCCTATCCCGAGATCGCCCAGCGCTACCACGAGGCTGGCATCCGGTGGGTGGCGATCGGCGACCGCAACTACGGCGAAGGGTCGTCGCGTGAACACGCGGCGATGGAGCCGCGGTTCCGGGGCGGCCTGGTGATCTTCGCCCGGTCGTTCGCCCGCATCCACGAGACGAACGCGAAGAAGCAGGGCCTGTTGCCGCTCACGTTCGCCGAACCCGCCACCTACGACCTCATCGAGGAGGACGACCGCATCAACGTGCTCGGCCTGCCCCCGGTGCCCGGCGAGAACGTCCGCTGCCAGATCGTGAAGCCCGACGGCACCACCATCGATTTCGAGGCGCTGCACACGTTCAGCCCCGAGCAGGTCGAGTGGTTCCGGGCCGGTTCGGCACTCAACATCGTCCGCCAGAAGGTCGCCCAGCAGTCCTGACCCACTGCCGGATGTTGCATCCGGTGTCGGACACCGGATGCAACATCGACCCCCGGATGCCACGTTGTACCGTTCGGCGGATGGAGATACGCGAGGCGATACGCACGAACGGCACCGTCAGGCGGTTCACCGACGACCCGGTCGACGACGCCACGGTCGCCTCGATCCTCGACGATGCCCGGTTCGCTCCGTCGGGGGGCAACCGCCAGCCCTGGCGCGTCGCCGTGGTCGAGGACCGGATGCTGCGCCGTGAACTCGCCACCCTGATGCAGCCGGTCTGGGACGAGTATCTCGAGACCGCGATGGCCGGCGGCACCCCGTTCAACGTCGTCGACTACGAGCGACCCGATGTGATCACCCCCGGCAAGGCCAACGACCTGCTCGCCGAGATCGAGTCGGTCCCGGTGGTACTGGCCGTGGCCGCCGACCTCGGCAACATCGCCATGATGGACGGTGACCTCCACCGACCGCCCATCACCGGAGGAGCGTCGATCTACCCGTTCTGCTGGAACCTGATGCTGTCCGCCCGGGCGCACGGCCTCGGCGGGGTGATGACCACGTTCCTCAGCCGGGTCGAGCCGGCGGCCGCCCCGGCCCTGGGGCTCCCCGAACACCATGCACTGGTCACCACGATCTTCCTCGGTGTGCCCGAGCACCAACCGACGAAACTGAAGCGCCATCCGGTCGAGGCGTTCACCACCCGCAATCGGTTCGACGGCCCCACGTTCCCCTGAGAAGCGACAGGGGGTCTGACCCCGCTGTCGCTTCTCGATCGGGTCAGGGGGCGTCGATCGCGGCGCGCACCTCGGCGACGTAGTCCCCGACGGCGTCGGGACCCGACTCCATCAGCCGTCTGACGACGCTGGCGCCCTGGATGACGCCGTCGGCGACCCGGGTGGCCAGGTGCGCCTGCTCGGCGTTGGAGACGCCGACGCCCACCAGCACCGGCGTGTCCGTGATGGCCTTGAGCCGGGCGGCCAGAGCCGTGGCCGTCTCGGCGAGCGAGGCGCGCTCTCCCGTCACACCCAGCAGGCCCACCGAGTACACGAACCCACGCGAACGTGCCGCCACACGGGGCAGACGCTCGTCGGGGGCGGTGGGTGCGGCCAGCATGATCGTCTCGATGCCGGCGGCGTCGGCCGCCTCGCACCACGGCCCCGCCTCCTCCAGGGGCAGATCGGGAAGGATCGCCGCGCTGATGCCGGCCCTGGCGAGTTCGGCTGCGAAGCGTGTCGGGCCGGGATGGTCGACGAGGTTGTAGTAGGTCATCACGGCGAGCGGGATCTCGACGTCGAGCGTCGGCACCTCCTCGAGGATCGACGCCGGCGTCACACCCGATTCCAGCGCCGCCTGTGACGCCTGCTGGATGACGGGACCGTCCATCACCGGGTCGGAGAAGGGGATCCCGATCTCGACGGCGTCGGCCCCGTGGGCGGCGGCCGCGCGGATGGCGTCCTGCCACCCGGGGTAGCCCCCCGTCACGTAGGGCACGAGCAGCTTGCGGCCCGCGTCACGCTTGGCGCGGAACTCGGCTTCCAGACGTCCCGGCTCGAGCGACGCCACGGGGGACGACCCCGCCGGCGGCGCGGCGGGCGGCGCGGTCACAACCGATCACCCAGGATGTCCATCATCTGGGCGACGTCCTTGTCGCCCCTGCCCGACAGGTTCATCAGCACCGTCTGACCCTGCAGGTTCGGCGCCTCACGGCTGATCCAGGCGACGGCGTGGGCGCACTCGAGTGCCGGGATGATGCCCTCGCTCTCGGCGAACAGTCGGAAGCCGTCGATCACCTCGGCGTCGGTGACCGACGGGTACTCCGCCCGCCCGATCGATGCCAGGTACGAGTGCTCGGGCCCGACGCCCGGATAGTCGAGACCAGCCGAGATCGACACGGCCTCTTCCACCTGGCCCACCTCGTCCTGCATCAGGTTGCTGCGCATCCCGTGGACGACCCCGGGAGTCCCCCTGCCGATCGCCGCCCCACCCGCGGGCTCGACACCCACCAGCCGGGTACCGGGCTCGTCGACGAAACCGCTGAAGATACCAATCGCATTGGAGCCGCCGCCGACGCACGCCACGACCACGTCGGGCATGCCACCGGTCATCTCGGCGATCTGCTCGTGCGCCTCGTCGCCGATGATCGACTGGAACTGGCGCACCATGTACGGGTACGGATGGGGGCCCACCACCGAACCGAGACAGAAGTGCGTGTCACCCACGTTGGCCACCCAGTGGCGCATCGCTTCGTTCACGGCGTCCTTGAGCGTCCGGGAACCCGACTCGACCGAGTGCACCTCGGCGCCCAGCAACTTCATCCGGAACACGTTGAGCGCCTGGCGCTCGACGTCGACGGCACCCATGAACACGGTGCACTCGAGACCCATCAGGGCAGCTGCGGTGGCGCTGGCGACACCGTGCTGGCCCGCTCCGGTGTCGGCGACGATGCGTTGCTTGCCCATCCGCTTCGCCAGCAGTGTCTGGCCGATCACGTTGTTGATCTTGTGCGAACCGGTGTGGTTGAGATCCTCCCGCTTGAGGATCAGCCGGATGCCGAGTTGCTCCCCCAGGTTGCGGCACTCGGTGAGGATGGAGGGGCGCCCGGAGTACTCGTTGTGCACCCGGGTGAGGTCGGCGCGGAACGTCGGATCGGACCAGGCCTCCTCGAAGGAGGCCTCCAGCTCCTGACAGGCGGGCACGAGCGTCTCGGGCACGAACCGTCCACCGAAGTCGCCGAACCGGCCGGTCGGGTCGGGCGGCGCGGTGAGCGTGCGATGGTGGGTGTCGTTGCGTTCGGTGGTGGTCATTCGAAGTCCCAGTCGTAGGGGAGGTCGTCGTCGCCGAGGTACGGCTCGGTCGCCTCGGCTCGGGCGTTCTCGATGAAGCGTTTCACGGCGAGGGCGTCCTTCTTCCCCGGCGCCCGCTCGACGCCGGACGCCACGTCGACGCCCCAGGGTTGCACCTCGTGCACCGCAGCACCCACGTTGTCGGGTGTGAGGCCGCCGGCCAGGATCAGCTTCACCGAATCGGGGGCGTCGCCGGCCAGCGACCAGTCGAAGACCTTGCCCGATCCGGGGCTCGGGGCGTCGAGCAGGATCATGTCGGTGCCGTACCGGTCGGCGACGGGCAGGTTCTCGTCGTCGGCGCCGAACGCCTTGATCACCCAGCGGATCTGCTCGGCGATCTCCGTCGTCTGCTCGGCGGTCTCACGCCCGTGCAGCTGCACGGCCTTCACGCCGGCCTTGTGGGCGAGTTCGATCACCCGCGTGGGGTGTTCGTTGCGGAACACGCCCACGGTGAGGATCTCGGGTGGGAGACGGCGGGTGATGTCGTAGGCGACCTGCGGGGAGATCTGCCTGGTGGACGGGGCGAAGATGAACCCCACGGCGTCGGCGCCCATGGCGACCGACAGCAGTGCGTCGTCCTCGTTGGTGATACCGCAGATCTTCACGAACATGCAGCGGCCAACGGTACCGGCCGGATGCCGTCGACGAGAGATTCATCCCCACGGTTGGGACTCGCGTATCGTCGACAAGCGCATGGGACGACTCGATGACGTGGACCTGTCGGCGAAGCTGGGGTCGGACGAGTACGAAAAGAGACTGCAGGCGGCGCAGGAGCGGTTCCTCGAACTCCGCCTCGCGCTGGGCGGACAGATCGGCGACGCCGGGATCGGTCCGGGTCTGCTGGTCGTGATGGAGGGAGCCGATGCGGGCGGCAAGGGCGGCGCCACGAGGCGCATCGTCGAGAAGCTCGATCCACGGCACTTCAGCGTCTACTCCTACTCCAAGCCCACCGAGCGCGAGAAGCGCCACCACTTCCTGTGGCGCTTCTGGAGCAAGGTGCCGGGGCTCGGCGGCATGTGCGTGTTCGATCGGAGCTGGTACGGGCGACTGCTCGTGGAGCGGATCGAGAAGTTCGCCACCATCGAGCAGTGGACCCGCGCCTACAACGAGATCGTCGAGTTCGAACGCAGCCTCGTGCTCGAGGGGGTGATCCTCGTGAAGTTCTACATGCACATCAGCGCCGACGAGCAGCTGTCCCGTTTCGAGAGCCGCCGTGACGACCCGCTGCGCAAGTGGAAGCTCAACGACGAGGACTGGCGCAACCGCGACAAGTGGGATCAGTACGTCGAGGCTGCCGAGGACATGTTCGAGCGCACCGACCACCAGCTGGCCCCCTGGGACATCATCGCCGGCGACAACAAGAAGTGGGCCCGCGTGCAGGTGCTCGAGACGCTCAACCGACGCATCGAGGAGGGCATCACACGCTGGGAGGCGTTGAATCTTCCCGGCTGACTGCCGGGTCGCCGGATTCCGCGGCGGGTGTCGCCGCGGGGGCGCCCCCGGTCGGTCGGTCGGTGCGTGCGCCGGCGGCCCCGTACACGATCAGCAGCACGGCGGCGGCCGTGAAGAGACCGCCGAAGAACACCATCGCGAGCGCGATCGGGACCACGGCGCCGGACCGCAGGCCGACGTTGACGTCGGCAGCCAACCCGGCCGATCCGTCGGCGTTCATCAGCACGGCCGTCCAGCTCCCGCCGCGCACGTCCCAACGAACCTCCTGCTCGGTGGTGCCCGCAGACGACACCTCCCAGAACGTCTGCTCGCCCGGCGGCGCGACGTCGTCGACGCCGGGCAGCAGCCGGTACTCGGGGTCGCCGTCGAGGTCGACGAGTTCGTCGTGGGCCACGTCGGCGAGATAGCGGGCGACGTCGCTCGACGGACCGATCCCGACGAAGATCTCGCCGTCGCCGGCCGACGCTCCGTCGACCCGGATCCGCAGGTCGGTGTCCAGGGCGCTCCAGAACCAGTCGGGAGTCCCGGGGTCGGCGTCGAAATCGGCTTCGCCGGCGGTGATGGCCACCGTGTCGGTCTCCAGCCGGTCGATGTCGACGGAGACGAAGCCGTCGTCGTCTCGTCCGATGCCGTAGGCGACGGCCAGTGACACCCCGCCGAGCAGGACTCCGAGGGAGGGCAGGATCAGCAGGATCCCGGCCACGAGTGCGACGACACGTCCTGGTTTCATGACCCCATCGTGCCCCGGGTCGTGCCGTTTCAAGCAGGCCGTCGGTCGGCTCGGCCCGGCTCCGGTCAGACGCGGAGGTCGGCGACGGCTCGGTCGGGCTCGTGGCTGGTGACGAGTGTCTCGCCCACGAGCACGGCCTGGTAGCCCGCCGACCGGAGCGACACGGCGTCGTCGCGCCCGCGGACACCCGACTCGGCGACCTTCACGGCGTGGCCGGGGATCCTGCCGCCCATGCGGACGGCGCGCTCGTGGTCGACCTCGAACGTGACGAGGTCACGCTGGTTCACCCCGACGAGTGTTGCGTCGGCGGCGATCGCCGCGTCGAGTTCGCGCTCGTCGTGGACCTCCACGAGCACGTCGAGCCCGATGTCGGTCGCCAACTGGTGGAATCCCGCCAGCTCGGCGGGGTCGAGGGCGGCGGCGATCAGGAGCACGCAGTCGGCGCCCATCAGGCGCGCGTCGAGGACGTCGTGCTCGGAGACGGTGAAGTCCTTGCGGATCACCGGCAGCGTGCATGCCGCCCGCGCCGCCTGGAGGTCGGCAACCGAGCCACCGAAGAACTCCACGTCGGTGAGCACCGAGATGCACGATGCGCCCCCGCGTTCGTAGGTGGCGGCCAACCCTGCAGGGTCGAGGCCGACGGCGAGGTCGCCCTTGGACGGCGACCGCCGCTTGATCTCGGCGATCACACCCAGGCGGTCGAGGTCGGCGAGTGCATTCCGGAAGCCGCGCGTCGCAGGCATGGCACCGGCCCGGTCGAGCAACTGCTCCACCGATCGGGTGTCGGCGGCGGCGGTGTCACGGTGACGGGCGAGGATGCGGTCGAGGTAGGTCGCCGTCATGCCGGATGCCCCGCCGGAACGGTCAGAGACCCTTGCCGCGCACCGGCGTGGCCATGGTGAGCTCGGGGCGGCCGGCGAGGATGCCGCCGAACGCATTCATGATCTGCTTCATGACGTCGCTCGTGCTGTGGGCTTCCAGCGCGGCCTGGTCGGTGTAGAGCTCGTACATGTAGGCGACGTTGTCGTCGTTGGCGTCGGCCAGGAGTTGGTACAGCAGCGTGCCCTCCTCGGAGCCGACGTGGTCCATCATCGGAGCGAGCCCCTCGAACAGCGCGTCGCGCTTGCCCTCGATGCAGGTGAACTTGGCGATGACGGCGATCTGGCTCATGGGACCCGAACGTAGCCGCGGCAGGTGCGGCGCACCGAGTCTGGTGCGGTCAGAAGCCGAGCCGGTCGGACACGGTGGCCACCAGCTCGTCGATCGGGACCCGCACCTGCTCGGTGGTGTCGCGGTCGCGCACGGTGACGGCGCCGTCGTCGAGCGAATCGAAGTCGACGGTGACGGCGAGCGGCGTGCCGATCTCGTCCTGACGTCGATACCGCTTGCCGATGTTCTGGGTCTCGTCGTAGTCGACCATGTACCGGTCCGAGAGCAGCGCTCGGATCTCGTGGGCGAGCGGGGTGAGCGTGTCCTTCTTCGACAGCGGCAGCACGGCCACCTTGTACGGGGCGAGACGCGGGTGCAGGCGCAGCACGGTGCGCTTCTCGTCGTTGATCACGTCCTCGTCGTAGGCGGCGAGCAGGAACGCGGCCATCGTGCGGGTCGCCCCGGCCGCCGGCTCGATCACGTAGGGCACGTAACGCTCGTTGGTCTGCGGGTCGAAGTAGTCGAGCTTCTCCCCCGAGTGTTCGGCATGCTGGCGCAGGTCGTAGTCGGTGCGCTGCGCGATCCCCTCGAGTTCGTCGAAGCCCCACGGGAACTGGAATTCGACGTCGGCGGTGCCGGCGGAGTAGTGCGACAGTTCGTCGGCGTCGTGGGCGCGGAGGCGGAGCATCTCGGCGGGGATGCCGAGGTCGGCGTACCACTGCAGGCGGGCGTTGCACCAGTACTCGTACCAGTCGGCGCTCTCGGCCGGGGGGACGAAGAACTCGAGTTCCATCTGCTCGAACTCGCGGGTGCGGAAGATCCAGTTCTGCGGCGTGATCTCGTTGCGGAAGCTCTTGCCGACCTGGGCGATGCCGAACGGCGGCTTCTTGCGCGACGTCTGCAGCACCTGGACGAAGTTGGTGAACATGCCCTGGGCCGTCTCGGGACGCAGGTAGGCGTCGGCCCCGGTGCCCTCGACCGGGCCGGCCTGGGTCTTGAACATGAGGTTGAACTCGCGCGCCTCGGTGAAGCTGTTCGTGGCGCCGCAGTTGGGACAGGTGTCGGGGTCGTCGAGCTTGTCGAGGCGGAACCGCTGCTTGCACTCGGTGCAGTCCACGAGGGGGTCGCTGAAGTTGGAGAGGTGGCCCGACGCCTCCCACACCTGCGGCGGGCTGAGCACGGCGGCGTCGATCAGCACGACGTCGTCACGCTGCTGCACCACCGACCGGATCCAGGCCTCCTTCACGTTGCGCAGCAGCAGCGAGCCGAGCGGGCCGTAGTCGTAGGTCGACCGGAAGCCGCCGTAGATCTCGGCGGACTGGTAGACGAACCCCCGCCGCTTGCAGAGGGAGACGATCTGTTCCAGGTCGGTCGCAGGCATAGGCGGCAAGGCTACCGACGCCCCCTGCCCGGGCCCCTCCCCCATTTCCGCCCGCCGACACCCCCATCCCACCACCGTGTGCGTGACGGAAATGTCGGGACACCCCAAAGAAAACGTCACGCAAACGTGGTGGTGGTGGATGACGGTCAGTGGGACTCGAACATGGCGACTGCCTTGAGATGGCGCTCGATGTGGAACTCCAGAGCCCGGGTCGCCAGCGACGACACCTCGTGCGTGAGGGGCGACTCCTCCAGCGCCAGCGCCTGCACCAACCGACCACCGAGGATGTCGCGCAGGATCGACAACGCACCCGGGCTGATCGCCTGCCCCGACCGGCACGTCCGGCACAGCACCCCACCCTCGTTGAGGTCGAATGCCACCAGCTGCGTGCCGGGCTCGGTCTCCCCACAGCGCAGACACCGATCGAGCTCCGGACGCATCCCCTCGTTGGCCAGGAGCTTCCAGTAGAACGCCGCGACGTTCAACGGCGAGGGATCGGTGGCGATCGTGCGCAGCACTCCCACCACCATGCGGTAGAGCTGCGGGTTGGGCTCGCGCTCCAGCGACAGCTGGTCGACCGCTTCGATCACCGCCAACCCCTGCGATGCCCGATCGAGCGACGACAGCATCGGCGACAGCGGTTCCACGGCCTCGGCCTGGCTCACGATGTCGAGCTCCCGACCCCGGTACAGCAACAGCCGGACATGGCTCATCGGCTCGAGACGGGCGCCGAACTTCGACTTGGTCTTGCGGACGCCCTTGGCGACGGCACGCACCTTGCCGTTCTCGGCGGTGTGGAACACCACGATGCGATCCGATTCGCGCAGTTTGTACGTGCGCAGCACGACACCGGTGTCGCGGTAGAGCTCGCTCACCGGCGCTCCCCCACACCGACCCGGCGATCCGGGGCGGACGACGACGTCACGTCTCTTCGTCGAGCCCGCCGAACCGACGCTCACGGCGAGCGAAGTCGGCAATGGCCGCCACCAGATGATCGGCCGCGAGCTCGTCCCATCCCAACGGGTGGAAGACGAGTTCGCCGTAGGCGAGTTCCCACACCAGCGACGGCGGGAGCCGGGTGGACTCGCCGAGCACCACGATCAGATCCGGCTCGCAGTCGGCGGGCGCGTACAGCATCTCGGCCACGGTGGCCTCGTTGACGGGATCCTCGGGCTGCAACTGCTGCATCGCCTGCGCGAAACGCTCGCGTCCGTCGCCGCACGGATCGACGATCACGCGGCACGAACCGACCGGGCGCTCCCACCGGTGCAGCTCGACGGGGTCGTCACCCGGTTCGTAGGCCCGCAGCGTGAGGAAGGACGCCCCGGCGTCGTCGGCCACCTGACCGAGTTGTTCGACACGGTGCGCCCACCGGTCCTCACCCAGTTCCTCCCAGTCGCGCAGCGTGCCACCCACCACCATCACGTGACGGAGCAACTGCCTCGTGGGATCGACGTCGTCGGCCGGAACGACGCGCGTCGACGAGGTCGTACGGGTCGACGCGAACGATGTGGCCACGTGCCCATTGTTCCACGCCGAGCAGGACGAACCACGGCTGGCTAGCGTGAGCCGCGTGAGCGGAACCGACCCGGCACCTCCTGCGAACCGACCGCTCCACGTGGCCTGCATCATGGACGGCAACGGGCGCTGGGCGGCACGGAGAGGTCTGCCTCGTACGGCCGGCCACACCGAGGGCGAGGAGAACCTGGCCCGTCTCGTCCGGTTGGCGGTCCGACGCAACATCGGTTGGCTCACGGTGTTCGGCTTCTCCACCGAGAACTGGCGACGCCCCCGGCCGGAGGTGCGTCACATCCTCGGCCTCCACGAGAAGCTCTTCGGCCGCGTGGCCGAACTCGACGAACTCGACGTGCGGATCCAGTGGATCGGGCGTCCCTTCGACTCACCGATGGCCCGCACCCCGCGCTACGTCCAACGGGCGATCCGCAAGGCGATCGCCGACACGGCCGACAACACGGGCATGGTGCTCACGGTGGCCTTCGACTACGGCGGCCGGTCCGAGCTCGTCGCCGCGGTCGAGGCTGCCCGCAACAGCCCCGAGGGGGCCACCGTGGCGTCGATCGGCGAGCATCTCTACCTCCCCGAGCTGCCGCCCGTCGACGTCCTCGTCCGCACCAGTGGTGAGCGTCGCGTGTCGAACTTCCTGCTGTGGCAGGCAGCCGGTGCGGCCATCTACTTCACCGAAGCCCCCTGGCCCGACTTCGACGCCGACGAGCTCGACGCCGCGTTGGCGCTCGCGCGATGACCGCAACCGCTCCCGCCACCGGCGACGACCCGCTGCTGCGGGTCACCTCGGCACTCGTCGACGCCGAACAGCGCGACGGCCAGCGGGCCATGGCCGACATGGTCGCCACCTCCATCGCCACCGGCCGCCATCTCGTCGTCCAGGCCGGCACCGGCACCGGCAAGACGCTCGCCTACCTCGTCCCGGCGATCGGCGCCGACGCACGGACCGTCGTCGCCACGGCCACCAAGGCGCTGCAGGACCAGCTCGCCACGAAGGACCTCCCGTTCCTCGCCGAGCACCTGGGCGTCGACTTCGACTGGGCCGTCCTCAAGGGCCGGAGCAACTACATCTGTCTGCAGCGGCTCCGAGAGATGAGCGCCGGCGACCAGGGGATGCTCGAGCTCGACACGATGGCGGTCACCACCCGCGCCGAGATCAAGAAGCTCGGCGACTGGGCCGGCAGCACCTCCACCGGTGATGCAGCGGAGCTGTCGTGGACACCGACGGACAACGCGTGGCGAGCCGTCAGCGTCGGCAGTGACGAGTGCCCGGGCGCCGATCGGTGCCCACTCGGCGAGCCATGCTTCGCCGAACAGGCCCGCCGGCGAGCCGCGGTGGCCGACGTCGTGGTCGTCAACACCCACCTCTACGGCCTCGACGTGGCCAGCGGCGGCGCGATCCTGCCCGACCACGACGTGGTCGTGTTCGACGAAGCGCACGTGCTCGAGGACATCATGAGCGACACCGTCGGCGTGCAGGTGGCGCCGGGACGGTTCACTGCGCTGGCCGCCATCGTGCGCCGCATCGTGGAGGACCCGCAGCTGGTCGGCTCGATCGCCGAGATCGCCGACTCGCTGCGCGACGCCCTCGCGGCACAGATCGGCAAGCGGCTGTCGACGCCGCTGCCCGACTCGATCCAGGAGGTGCTCACCGACGCCCGCTTGCGGCTGGGGCGGGCCAACGAGGTGGTCTCCGCCATCGACACGCCGGTGGAGGACGCCAAGCAGCGCAAGCTGCGCGCCCAGACGATGACGGGCCGGGCGATCGAACAGCTCGACGTGGCGATCGAGGGCCGGGAAGGCTACGTCGCGTTCGTGTCCGGCTCACGCGAATCGCCCCGGTTGGAGGTGGCGCCGCTCGACGTCGGCCCGACGATGGCCGAGGGCGTCTGGTCGAAGCGCACAGCGGTGTTGACGAGTGCGACGATCCCGTCGTCGCTCGCCACGCGTGTCGGCATCGACGCCGCCGCCGTCGACGTCGCCGATGTCGGCAGCCCCTTCGACTACGAGGCGAACTCGATGCTGTACTGCGCCATGCATCTCCCGAACCCCAACAGTGAGGGGTTCCGGGCCGCTGTGCACGACGAGCTCGAGGCACTGATCACCGCGGCGGGAGGCCGCACACTGGCGCTGTTCACCAGCTGGCGGTCGATGGACGAGGCAGCCGAGGCCCTGCGTGAGCGGATCGACCTGCCGATCCTCACCCAGCGGGACCTGCCGAAGACCGCCCTGGTCAAGGCCTTCGCCGACAGCGACGAGACCTGCCTCTTCGCCACGGCCGGCCTCTTCCAGGGGGTCGACGTACCCGGGCAGACGCTGTCGCTGGTGGTGATCGACCGCATCCCGTTCCCCCGCCCCGACGACCCGTTGCTCAGCGCCCGGCGTGAGCAGCTCGGACCCGCCGCGTTCGGCGAGATCGACATTCCTCGCGCGTCGATGATGCTCGCCCAGGCGTGCGGACGCCTGATCCGCTCCACCACCGACCGCGGGGCGGTGGCCGTGATGGACCCGCGGCTCGGCACGGCCCGCTACCGGTGGGACATCGTGAAGGCACTGCCACCGATGCGCCGGACCCGCCACCGCTCCGAGGTCGAGACCTTCCTCCGCGAGATCCGCTGATCGTCGTCGGCCCGTCGCCCGTGCGCTTCGGGTCCGTGGGGCGGCAACGGGCTCTGCCACACTGACCGCTCGACCACCCACACCGTTCAGGAGCGAGCAATGATCAAGGTCAGCGTCATGTACCCCGCCGGCGACGGCATCACCTTCGATGTCGACTACTACGCCGACACGCACATGGAGATCGTGAACCGCACGATGAAGCCGTCGAAGACCAGCATCGACAAGCAGATCGACGGCCCGTACATCGCCGTGGGGCACCTCTACTACGACTCGATGGACGCACTCGCCGCCGGCATGGGGGACACCGACGAGGCGATGGGCGACATCGCCAACTTCACCAACGCCACACCCGTGATGCAGATCTCCGAGGTGGTCGCCGACTGAACTCGGGCGGTGGGCGCCCGCCGGCGCGTCAGGCCAGGGTGTCGACGTTGTGCAGCTCGGCGAAGGCCTGCTCGAGCCGGGCGACGAAGCTGGTCTCGCCCTCGCGCAGCCACACCCGGGGGTCGTACTGCTTCTTGTTCGGTGCATCGGGGCCGGTGGGGTTGCCGAGCTGGCCCTGCAGCCAGTCGTGCTTGTCCGCCTCGTAGCTGCGCACGCCGTCCCAGAACGCCCACTGCAGGTCGGTGTCGATGTTCATCTTGATCACGCCGTAGCTCAGCGCCTCGGCGATCTCGTCGGCGGTCGAACCCGACCCACCGTGGAACACGAAGTTCACCGGCTTCGGCCCGGTGGAGAACTTCTCGCTGATGTGGGCCTGTGCGTCACGCAGGATCGTGGGGGTGAGCTTCACGTTGCCGGGCTTGTACACGCCGTGCACGTTGCCGAATGCAGCGGCGATCGTGAAGTTGGGGCTCACCTCCGACAGCCGCTCGTAGGCGTAGGCCACCTCTTCGGGCTTGGAGTAGAGGTCGGCCGGATCGGCGGCGGTGTTGTCGACGCCGTCCTCCTCGCCGCCGGTGATGCCCAGTTCGATCTCCAGCGTCATCCCCATCTTCGACATGCGCTGCAGGTACTCCACGCAGATGTCGATGTTCTCCTCCATCGGCTCCTCCGACAGATCGAGCATGTGCGAGCTGAACAACGGATCGCCGGTCTGCTCGAAGTGCTGTTCGCCCACGTCGAGCAGGCCCGAGATCCAGCCGAGGTTCTTCTTCGGGCAGTGGTCGGTGTGGAGGATCACCCGGGCGCCGTACGCCTCGGCGAGAGTACGGACGTGCTTGGCACCTGCCACGGAGCCGAGGATCGACGCCTCGTCGCTCGACACACCGACGCCCTTGCCCGCCACGAACGCGGAGCCGCTGGACGAGAACTGGATGATGACCGGGCTGTTCACCTTCGCCGCCGTCTCCATCACGGCGTTCATCGAGTTGGTCCCGATGCAGTTGGCGGCCGGGAGCGCGAACTGCTCCGCCTTGGCGAGTGCGAACACCTCCGACACGGAATCACCCGTGAGCACACCGGCGGGGAAGTCGTTGCGAAGTGAGTCAGCCATGCCCGCAGTGTAGGAGAGGCGCCGCCTCCGGGAACAGAGCCCGACGACCCGGCCCACCCGGTCCGGCCCCGCCAACCCGGTCCGGCCCCACCGGCGACGGTCCGGCCCCACTACGGTCCGAGGCGATGGACCAGCACGATCCGACATCCGTCGTCCGCCTCGAGCTCCGAGACGGCGTGGCCACGATCACGCTCGACTCGCAGCACAACCGCAACGCGCTCTCCCGGCAGCTGCTCGACGAACTGCACGGGGCTCTCGACCGGGCCGAGGCCGCCGAGGCCCGGGCGATCGTCCTCACCCACGCCGGCCCGGCGTTCTGCGCCGGCGCCGACCTCAAGGAGCGCCGCGACGGGCCACCGGACTCGGGGCCGATGGTGCACGTGCTCGAACGGCTGATGGACATTCCGGCACCGACCGTCGCCGCCGTCGACGGAGCGGTCCGTGCCGGCGGCATCGGTCTCATGGCGTCGTGCGACCTCGTCGTGGTGGCGTCGTCCACCACCTTCGCCCTCACCGAGGTGCGCATCGGGGTGGCGGCGGCCATCATCTCCGTGCCGATCCTGCGGCGGGTGCCCGCCGGCCGCATCGCTGCGGCGATGCTGACCGGCGAGTCGTTCGACGCTCAGGAGGCGCGTTCGATGGGTCTCGTCACGCATGTGTCCGACGACGTGAACGCGACCACTACATCGCTCACCACCGGAATCCTGGCCGGCGCACCACGCGCGGTCGCCGAGACGAAGCGGCTGCTCCACCGGGTGCCCACACTCGATCGCTCGACCGCCTTCGCCGAGATGCAGGCGCTGTCGGAGGAGCTGTTCCAGGGCCCCGATGCCGCCGAGGGCATGGCGGCATTCGCCGACAAGCGCGCACCCGTGTGGTCGACGCGGCCATGAGCACCGGTTCCGCCGACGAACACGACGGAACGACGGGTGAACCGACGACCGTGTCGATCGAGTCGCCGACCGGCGTCACCATCGTCGCCGACGTCTACCCGCCGCACGAGGACGCCGGCACCGGCACCGGCACGGGACGATCACCCGTGGTGCTCGCCCACGGCGGTGGACAGACACGGCACTCGTGGGGCGGCACCGCACGGGTGCTCGCCGCCCGTGGAAGGCCCGTGGCCTCGATCGACCTGCGGGGCCACGGCGACTCGTCGTGGGCGCCCGACGGCGACTACCACATGTCGGCGTTCCGTGACGACGCCCTCGCCGTGAGCCGGTGGATGACCGGCCGCTCCGGTGCGCCCCTGGCCTGGGTGGGCGCCTCGCTCGGCGGCATGACCGGCCTGCACGCCATCTCCGCCGAACCCGCGCTCTTCGGTGCTCTCGTGCTCGTCGACATCACCCCTCGGCCCGCTGCGGCCGGCGTCAGCCGCATCCTCGAGTTCATGGCCAAGGACGCCGTCGACGGGTTCGCGTCGCTCGACGAGGCAGCGGACGCCATCGCCGCGTACCAGCCGCACCGACCACGGCCCACCGACCTGTCGGGCCTCGCCAAGAACCTCCGGCGCGGCGCCGACGGCCGCTGGCGCTGGCACTGGGATCCCCGCTTCCTCAACATCCGCAGCGGCGATGGCAGCGAGCACGCCCGCGACGCCCACCACGGCGAGCTCGAGACGTTCGCCCGTGGTCTGCGGGCGCCGACGCTGCTGGTGCGCGGCAAGCTGTCCGACCTCGTCACGCAGGCCGAGGTCGACGAGTTCCTCGAGATGGTGCCCCACGCCGAGTACGTCGACGTGGCCGACGCCGCGCACATGATCGCCGGCGACCGCAACGACGTGTTCACCGACGCCGTTGCCGGTTTTCTCGATCGCCACTGACGATCACGATCGGGGTCTGACCCCGATCGTGATGGTGGCCGTGTCGACGGTCACAGGGGGCGTCATGTGTACCTAGACTGGACACATGACCACCAGCCAGGAACTGCACGAACGAATCGCCGGCCAGAACCTCCCCCAGCGGTTCCTGCGCAACGTTGCCGAACACGGCGACGTGGAGGTGCTCCGCTGGAAGGACGACGCCGGCGAGTGGCACGGCTGGACCCTGCAGGAGGTGGCCGAACTCACCGCCCGCCTCACCGCTGCGCTCGCCGACCTGGGCGTCGGGCACGGCGACCGCGTCGTGCTGATGCTGCGCAACCGGCAGGAGTTCCATCCCCTCGACATCGCCGTGCTCTTCTGCGGCGCCACGCCCGTGTCCATCTACAACTCGTCGGCCCCCGAGCAGATCGAGTACCTCGTCAACGACTGCGGCGCCAAGCTCGCGATCGTGGAGAACGCCGACTTCCTCGAACGCTTCCTGAAGGTGCGCGAGCAGTTGCCGTCCATCGAACACATCGCCGTGCTGGAGGACTCCGAGGCGATCGGCGACGACATCGTCCGCTACGCCGATCTGGCGGCGTTCGAGCCGGCCGACCTCGCCACCGAGGCCGAGACAGCCACCCTCGACGATCTCGCCACGATCATCTACACCTCGGGCACCACGGGCCCGCCCAAGGGCGTCATGCTCACCCACCGCAACGTGGCCTGGACCCTCGAGTCGGTGGGCCAGTCGATGCGCGACCAGACCGACATCGACGACTTCGCCGGCAAGCGCCACGTGTCCTACCTCCCGATGGCGCACATCATGGAACGGCTCCTCGGCCACTACTACATGGTCGACTTCGCCACCCAGATCGCCTGCTGCCCCGAGACGTCGCAGGTGGCGGCGTACTGCGGCGAGGTGCACCCCAACGTGTTCATCGGCGTCCCCCGGGTGTGGGAGAAGCTCTACGCGGGCGTCAACGCGGCGCTGGCCGCCGACCCCGAGAAGAAACTGAAGTTCGACGAGGCCGTCGCCGCCGCGCTTCCCATCGTGGAGAAGATGACCCGCGGCACGGCCACCCAGGAGGAGATCGACACCTGGAACTTCCTCGACCAGGTGGCGTTCTCCACCGTGCGCGGGTTGATCGGCCTCGACGAGTCCGAGATCTGCATCACCGGCGCCGCCCCGATCCCCGACGAGATCCTGGCCTGGTTCCGTGCCGTCGGTGTCCCACTCACCGAGGGATACGGCATGTCCGAGACCACGGCCGTCCTCACCTGGGCCAACGACCCCAAGCCGGGCTACGTCGGCCGCCCCGCCACCGGCGTCGAGGTGAAGATCGCCGACGACGGCGAGGTACTCGCCCGCGGCGGCAACATGTTCATCGGCTATCTCGGCCAGCCCGAGAAGACCGCCGAGACGATCGACGACGACGGCTGGGTGCACACCGGCGACATCGGCCAACTCGACGAAGACGGCTACCTGAAGATCGTCGATCGCAAGAAGGAGCTGATCATCACCGCCGGCGGCAAGAACATCAGCCCCGCCAACCTCGAGGCCGAGCTGAAGATGATCCCCCTGGTCGGCCAGGCCTGCGCCGTCGGCGAGAAGCGGCCCTTCGTCGCTGCGCTGGTGGTGCTCGACCCCGATGCGGCCGCTGCCTGGGCGGCGGCACACGGCCTGTCGGGCGATGAGGCCACCCTGCCGGCGTTGGCCGAGAACCCCGACGTGATCGCCGAGATCGAAGCGGGTCTGAAAGACGTGATGGCCGGCTTCAACAACGCCGAGTCGGTGAAGAAGGTGAAGGTGCTCGGCGACGAGTGGCTGCCCGACTCCGACCTCCTCACGCCGACGTCCAAGCTGAAGCGCCGTGGCATCCTGAACCGCTTCGCCGACGAGATCGAGGAGCTCTACGCCGGCTGACGTGCCCGACGACGCCGTGCCCGACGGCGCCGTGGCCGGCCCGGCACCACTGCGTCAGCCCGCCATCAAGCGATAGCCGACCCCGCGGGCCGTCACGATGAGACGCGGATCGTCGGGGTGGTCCTCGACCTTCAAGCGGAGCCGGCGCACGTGGGCGTCGACGAGGCGGGAATCGCCGAGGTACTCGTAGCCCCACACACGCTCCAGGAGCTGGTCACGCGACAGGACGGCACCGGCATGGTCGGCGAACTCGCACATCAGGCGGAACTCGGTCTTGGTGAGGTTCACCTCCTCACCGGCTTTCAGCACGATGCCCTGCTCGCGCCGGACCTCGACGTCGCCGAACCGAGCCGGTGCCGATGCGGCCGGAGGGCCCTGCAGCTGCACTCGTCGCAGTGCCGCCCGGATCCGCGCCGCCAACTCCTTGGGCACGACGGGTTTGGTGACGTAGTCGTCGGCGCCGGCCTCGAGCCCGGCCACCATGTCGACCGTGTCGGTCTGCGCCGTGATCATGATGATCGGGACGATGCTCTTCGACCGGATCGACCGGCACACGTCGAACCCGGAGATGTCGGGCAGCCGCAGGTCGAGCAGCACCAGATCCGGGGTCTGTTCCTGGAACGAGGCGAGACCGTCACGACCGTTGGGCGCCTCGCGCACGGTGTACCCCTCGTCCTCGAGCGCCATCGACAGCGCCAGACGGATCCCGTCGTCGTCCTCGATGAACAGCAGCGATTCCATGACCCGGCCAAGTCTGGCCAGCGAACCGGGCCAACGGCGCACTTTGTTACGGAAATCGCACAGTTCCCGCAACGCGCCGTCACAGAGCCCCGTCATCATCATGACTGTTCACGCTGCCCCGGTGGGGTGCCTTCCTCCCCCTGGCGCCTCACCGGCAGCGTGTGAACCACGACCCGGGCGGGGTCACCGCAGACGAGTCGACCAGTCGGGTACACGGCCGCTACACGGTTCCCCACCGGGTACGGGTTCCCGGGTCGGCCGTCCGGCGAGCCGTCGGGATTCCACTCGACGAACAGAGGCGACCAGCGTGCACGATCGACGGGCTGCAACACTGACGCCCGTGCCCCGTCGCCGTACGCTGCGTCTGCGAACCCGCGTCACGCTGTTCTTCGCGTTCATCGCGCTGCTCGCCGGCATCGTGCTGCTGGGCGTCACGTACGGATTCGCACGCAACGACCTCCTCGACGACGAACTGACCTCGGCGCGCACGCAGACCTTCCGCAATGCCGACCTCGTCCGGACACAGCTCACGGTCGACCCGACCGCGATCGGTGTCTTCTTCGACGACGAACTGCGCACCGAGTCGGGCGGCTTCGCCGTGCTCAGCTACGACGATCCGACCCGGGCGCGGCCCGTCACCGATCTCCGCCACCCCATCAGCGACTTCCCCGACCGACTGGTCGATGCCGTGCTCGCGGGACGCACGGCGTCGCAGAACGCCTCGATCGACGGGTCGGACTACGTGACGGTGGGCGTCTACATCGCCGAGTACGACGCGGGATACTTCGAGGCCTTCCCACTGGAGGACACCGAGGCGACGCTGACGGCGATCCTCACCGCCCTCACCCTGGGCGCCGCCGGCACGATGCTGCTCGCCACCCTGTTCGGGCTGGCCACCAGCCGGAGACTCCTGCGTCCGCTCAGTCAGGTGGCCGACGCCGCCGAGGAGATCGCCTCCGGCGGCCTCGGCACGCGCCTCGAGCCCGAATCCGACCCCGACCTCGACCGGCTGGCGGGGTCCTTCAACGAGATGGCCGACGCCGTCCAGACGCGGATCGAACGGGAGGCGCGCTTCGCGTCCGACGTGAGCCACGAGCTGCGGTCTCCCATCACCGCCCTCACGGCTGCGGTCGAGGTGCTCGACGCCCGGCGCGACGACATCCCCGAACGCACCCAGCAGGCGCTCGACGTGGTGGTCGACCAGGTCCGTCGCTTCGACATCATGGTGATCGACCTGCTCGAGCTCGCCCGGCTCGACGCCGGCGTCACGGACCTGAACATCGAGTACCTCGACCTCGTCGACCTGTCACGGCGCGTCGCATCCCGGTTCGGTGAGCCCGATGTGCCGATCGTGCTCGCCGGCGGCACCCCGACCGAGGTCGCGCTCGACAAGGTCCGCTTCGAACGTATCCTCGGCAACCTGCTCGAGAACGCACGCAACCACGGAGGCGGCGCCCTGCGCGTCGAACTCGCTCCCGCACCCGGACGCCGCTTCCGGCTGGCCGTCGAAGACGGCGGCCCCGGCGTGGCGCACGGGGAACGTGAGCGCATCTTCGAGCGCTTCGCCCGCGGCAGCGCAGCCCGGCACCGGATCGGGACGGGCCTGGGTCTGGCGCTCGTGGCCGAACACAGTGCCGCCATGGGCGGCGGCGCCTGGGTCGAGGACCGGGTGGGCGGCGGCGCCCGATTCGTGGTGGAGCTGCCCGCCGAGGTCCGCCGGCCCACCGACACCGCGCGACACGACCCCACGTCCGACGACACGGCCCCCCACGATCGGCAACCGGCCACATGAGCGTCTCGACGTGCACGGGCCGCAGCGCCCTCCTGCCGGCTCTGGCGCTGACCATCGTCGCAGCTGCCGGTTGCGGTGTGCCCACGGGAGACACCAGCTTCGAGGAGATCCCGGCGGCGGAGATCCAGTTCGGTCTGAACGCCACCTCCACGAGCACGACGACCACCACCACGACCACGCTGCCCGAGGCACCGGCGACCACCGCCCTCGCCACCACGTCCACCATCCGCCTGGAGCCGGTGGAGATCTACTTCGTCACACGCGGCCGCCTCCAACCAGTGGTGTTCGAGGTCCCGCCGGGATCGTCACCGGACCAGATCGCCGACATCCTCGCAGCCGGTCCACCTTCGGGAGTCGCTCTCGACACCCTGGTCGAGGAGGGATTGATCCTCGATGCGCAGGAGTCGGGCGGGATCCTCACGGTGGACCTCGACGAGGAGACGTTCGACCGGATCCCGGCCACCGAGCAGACCGAGGCGATCGGCCAGATCGTGCTCACCATGATCAGCAGCCTGCGGCTGGTGGGCCAGGTCACCTTCACGCTCGAGGGCGAGCCCATTGCGGTGAAGAAGGGCAACAGCCTGTCGTCGGCCGTCGGCGAGGAGCTCGCCTACGAGGACTACTCGGTGCTGTTGGTGAGAACGCCGACGCCGGACGGCACCGACGGACCCGACACGGCCACGACCACGACCAGCGAGGCGCCGCCCAGCGCATCCGACTCCGGCACCGACGAGTAGGCCGCTTCAGTAGCCGAGCCGCTCCACCCGGTCGGGACGGCGCTGCCAGTCCTTGTCCACCTTCACGCGCAGCTCGAGGAAGACTCCCTCGGGCAGCTGCGCCCGGGCGCGCTCGCCCACCTGCTTCAGCACGCTGCCGCCCTTGCCGATCACCATCCCCTTCTGGCTGTCACGCTCCACGAGGATGTCGACGCGGATCCGGGGCCACTCCCACTCCACCACCTGCGTGGCGATCGAGTACGGCAGCTCGTCGCGGGTCACCGCCAACAGCTGCTCGCGCACCAGTTCGGCCACCCAACGCTCCTCGGGCAGATCGGAGATCTCGTCGTCGGGGAAGTACTTCGGCCCGGGAGGGAGCCGACCCACGAGATGCTCGACGAGTGCGGAGATTCCGTCACCGCTCGTCGCCGACACGGGGAAGTACTCGGCCGCCCCGAGCTCGGACGCCGCCGTGAGCATGGCCAATACCTGTTCGCGGCGGGCGATGTCGATCTTGTTGACGATCACGACGGAGTCGGCGATGTCGATGCGGTTCGCCACCCACCTGTCACCCTTGCCGAACGCCATGGTGGCGTCGAGCACCAGGCAGGTGACGTCGACGTCGGCCGTGCTGTCGAGTGCCGTGGCGTTCACGCGTTCGCCGAGAGCGGTGACCGGCTTGTGCAGGCCGGGCGTGTCGACGAAGACGACCTGGGCATCGGGCCGGGTGAGCACGCCCATGATCCGGTGGCGCGTCGTCTGTGGCTTGTCGGACACGATGCTCACCTTGTGACCGCAGATCGTGTTGACGAGCGACGACTTGCCCACGTTGGGCCGGCCGACGAACGTGACGAAGCCCGACCGGAATCCCTCGGCGGTGGCCACCTGGACTGTTTCGGCCGCCTGCTCTGTTTCGTCGCTCACACGCCCAGTTTGCCAAGCTCGCGTCCATGACCCGCACGATCAACGGCATCGACGAACTCAAGACGCTCGTGGGCGAGCACCTCGGCTACTCGCCCTACGTGGAGATCACCCAGGAGCAGGTGAACACCTTCGCCGACGCCACCGGCGATCACCAGTGGATCCACGTCGATCCCGAGCGCGCCAAGGCCGGCCCGTTCGGCGGCCCCATCGCCCACGGCTACCTCACGCTGTCGCTCGGCCCGATGCTGTCGCCGCAGATCTTCAACGTGTCGGGCATCTCGATGGGCGTCAACTACGGCGCCGGCAAGATCCGGTTCCCGTCACCCGTGCCCGTCGGCTCGAAGCTGCGTCTCGGCGCCACGCTCGCGTCGGTCGACGACATCGCCGGCGGCGCCCAGGTGACGATGGAGTTCGTGTTCGAGGTGGAGGGTGCCGCCAAGCCCTCCTGCGTCGCCGAGGTCATCTTCCGCTACTACGCCTGAGGGCGGCACGCCGCCCCGACGGGGAATCACCCGGTGGGCGATCAGAGGACGGGATTGCCGTCGGGATCGATGATGTGCCAGTGACCGTGGTTGTCCCGGTGGACGCGGAAACCGCGTTCCTTGAGCAGGTTGTGGCCGTGGCAGAGGGGCTGGCCCTGTCGAGGGACCGTGGCGCCGTGGGCTTTCCAGCCGGTGGAGTGGTCGGCGTCGCACCAGTGGACGGGCCGGTCGCAGCCGACCCAGACGCAGGTGGTGAGCAGCAGCATGACGGCCTCGCGGGCCGAGCCGCGGAACAGCCGTGAGCGTCGGCCGAGGTCGATGACGGTGCCGCTGGCGTCGTAGACGACACGGCGGACGTGGCCGACGAGCGCGGCGTTGACGGCATCGTCGGGATGCAGACGCCGCCCGGAACGGGTGCGGCACACGACGTTGCGGTACCGGTTCGGTGACGGTGAACCGCCGGCCAGCCACGTCTCGAGGGAGTCCTGGTCGACGAGCACGTCGACGGTCGGCCGCGGCGTGGCGCCGGGTGCGGTGGTGTTCGTCACGGCCGCTCGCGCCATCGCGACGAGGGCGTCGGCGCGCCGCTGGGCCTCGGTGCGTGGCAGATCTGACGGCGAGGCGGCGTCGCCCAGGCGGGCACGGGCGACGGCCCAGTCGGCCTGCCATTCGGCATCGACGAACCGGCCCCAGATCTCGACGAACTCGGCTCCGTCGAGCTCGGGCAACATGCCGGTGAGCGCCCAGCCACCCTCGGGACGGGGCCGCATCGCCACATCACGCTCCCCCTTCTGCCGTTCGTTGCGGTCACGATCACCGTCGGGATCCGCCAACGCCTCCCACGTGCGCACGTTGCGTTCGAACTCCGTGTACGGCAACGTCATGGCGTCGTCGAGCAACATGCCCGCATCACGCCGCAACGCGTCACGATCCACGCGCGGGTTGGCCACCACCCGCGCCATCAACTCGGACTGGGCGACGCCGACCCGACCGTCCGCTTCGGCTTCGGCCCAGTCGGGCAACGTGTCGTGCAAACGAGCGACCTGGACCCGCCGGAACGCCTCGGCACCCGACAACTGCAACCGCTGCTTCAGGAACGTCTTCGAGTTGAAGTAGCCCTGCTCCCGGAACGGGTTGGCGTCGTCGATGTGACCGGCGATCCGTGCCGACACCGCCTCCAGCATCCGCCGCACGTGCTCGGCACCCTGCGCCAGATCCGACAGGGCACCGGCATCGAGACCGCAGACATCGACCGCAGCCAGGCCGGCCGCCGCATCGACCGCAACGGACACCGCATCTCCGACCGCCTCGCTCACCACACCCGACGATGCTGCGGTCGAGGTTGCGGTCGAGGTTGCCGCCGATGCGATCGCACCCGGATCGAAGCCCGCCAACGGTGGCACCGAACCCGGCACCGGCCGCAACTCCCGGCGCCACGCATCGAGATACGCGATGCCCGCCAGCGGCTCCCCGCAGTCGACCTCACGCACCTCGGTCATGCATCCCATCATGAACAACCGGTGTCACAGAGTTCGGCGCCGGCACCGTTCGTGATCCGCACGACGCCTGATTTGAGAGCGGGCGACGGTGCGCCCTACGTTGCCGTCGTGCCGAACGTCACGACCTCGGACCCGTCGGTCGGGCCGCTCGCCGAACTCCCGCTCGCCGAGGTGCACGAGGCGATCGCCGCCACCCGACCCGACGAGGACTGTCTGGTGTTCCGCGACCGGCGACTGTCGTGGGCCGAGGTCACCGAGCGCACGCGCCGACTCGCCAACCACCTGATCGCACAGGGCCTCGGCGTGCACACCGAGCGCCACGAGCTGCCGGGCCACCTGAGCGGACAGGATCATCTGGCGATCTACCTGCACAACGGCAACGAGTATCTCGAGTCGATGCTCGGCGCGCTCAAGGCCCGTGTGGCATCGCTCAACGTGAACTACCGCTACGTCGCCGAGGAGCTGCAGTACCTCCTCGCCGACTCCGGCGCCCGGGCGGTGGTGGTCCACTCCTGCTTCACCCCCACGTTGGCGGAGGTGTTGCCGCACCTGCCCGGCCTCGAAGTGATCCTGCAGGTACCCGACGACTCGGGCCATCCGTTGCTGCCCGGTGCCGTCTGGTACGAGGATGCGCTCGCCGGTGCCTCCCCCGACCGGCCGGCCGTGGAGTGGAGCCCCGACGACCTCTACATGCTCTACACCGGCGGCACCACCGGCATGCCCAAGGGCGTGATGTGGCGCAACGGCGACGCCATGGTGGAGTGCTTCGGCGGCTCCAAGACCGCCACCACACTCGACGAGTTCGTCGCCGAGGCCGACACCGGGCTCAAAGCGCTGCTCGCTCCCCCGTTCATGCACGGCGCCGGCCACTGGATGAGCTTCCGGACGTGGCTGGGCGGCGGCACCGTGTTCGTCCAGTCGCAGCCCGACCGGCTCGACCCGGTCGACATCTGGACCACGGTCGAGCGTGAACAGGTCAATTTCCTGCTGATCGTCGGCGACGCCTTCGCCCGACCCCTCCTCGACGAACTGGAGCGGCCCTCCGACGGGCGCAGCTACGACCTGTCGTGCCTCACCGTGGTGCTGTCGGGCGGTGCGCCGCTGTCGGCCCACTTGAAGGACGAGTTCCTGCGGCACCTGCCCACACTGATGATCGTCGACGGGCTCGGCTCGTCGGAGGCCGGCGGCCAGGTGTCGCACGTCTCCACCAGCGGCGGCGCCACCACCGGCACCTTCGAGATCACGCCCGGCAACGTGGTGCTCTCCGCCGACCTCGACCGGGTGCTCGAGCCGGGCGACCCCGAGGTGGGCTGGCTGGCCAAGACCGGCCGTCTCGCACTCGGCTACCTCGGCGATGCCGACAAGACCGCACGCACCTATCCCGTCGTCGACGGCGTCCGCTACGCGGTGCCGGGCGACCGCGCCCGTCTGCTCGACGACGGCATCGTCGAACTGCACGGGCGCGACTCGGTCACGATCAACTCCGGCGGCGAGAAGATCTTCGCCGAGGAGGTCGAAGCCGCCATCAAATCGCATCCCGGGGTGTACGACTGCATCGTGGCCGGTCGTCCCAGCGAGCGGTGGGGCAACGAAGTGGTCGCCATCGTGCGCATCCGTGACGGCCACCACCTCGACGATGCCGCCATCCGTGAGGCAGCTGCCGTGCACATCGCCCGGTACAAGCTGCCCAAGGAGATCCGCTACGTCGACGAGATCGTGCGGTCGCCCGCGGGGAAGGCCGACTACCGGTGGGCCCGGCAGGTCGCCGCCGGCCCGACGACACGGTCCTGACGCCAGGACGACCCGCTCGCGGCCGGACGACGCAGTCGCCGCCGCCGCCGGGCCGTAGCCTGCGGGCCGTGAGTTCGAACCGCCCCTCCTGGGACACCGACGACCTGCCCGAAGGCGAGGAGAAGGTCGCCGCCGTGCAGGGCATGTTCGACGCCATCGCCCCGAAATACGACCGGCTCAACCGCATCATCTCGTTCCGGCTCGACGTGCGGTGGCGCAAGCGGGCCGTCCGTGACCTCGCACTCCCGGCGGGCAGCCTGGTGCTCGATCTGGCCAGTGGCACCGGCGACCTCTGCATCGACCTGGCCGCGGGCGGCGTCCGGCCGATCTCGATGGACCTGAGCTTCGGCATGCTGTCCGCCGACCGGTCGGGGGTGCCGCGGGTGCAGACCGACATCCTCCGACTCCCGGTGCCGGACGCCTCCGTCGACGGGGTCACGTGCGGATTCGCGCTCCGCAATCTGCTCGACCTGCCGACCTTCTTCGAGGAGCTCGGCCGGGTGGTTCGCCCCGGTGGGCGCATCGCGCTGCTCGACGTGAGCGTGCCGAGCAACCCCGTGGTGCGCTGGGGGAACAGCATCTACTTCGGCAAGGTGGTGCCGCGCATCGGTGCTGCGCTGTCCGACGGCGCCGCCTACCGCTACCTGCCCAAGAGCGTCGCCTACCTGCCGTCACCCGAGGAGATGCTGGCCTCGCTCCGAGCCGCCGGCTTCGCCGACGCCACGCACGCTCAGCTGTCCGGTGGCCTCACGCAGCTGATGGTGGCCACCCGCTCGTGAATGCCGTCGTGGAGCCGTCGTGAGGCTGGCGTGAGGCTGTCGTGAAGGCGTTGACCCGACCGTTGGCGGCCTGGACCGACACGGTTCCCGACCTGAACGACGTCGCCGCCGGCGACGGCTACCTGTTCGTCCGCAATCGGGTGGGCCTCGCCGCACGTGGCGTCGCCGCCCGCGTGCCGATCGACGACGCCGTGGAGTTTCTCGCCGCCATCGACCACGACACCACCGTCGACACCGTGCGGCCGCTCGCACTCGGTGTGGTGCCGTTCGTGCCGGGCTCCGCCGGCGAACTCGTCGTGCCCGAGGTGACCGTCCGCAAGTCGGCCGAGGGCGACACCACGGTGACGCTGGTGGGAGAACTCGCCGATCGGCCCGACGACCCGGCGGTGACGGCGGCGATCGCCGATCGTCCGGTCCAGCAGGCTCGTGCATCCAGCTGGTCGATCCGGCCGCTCGTGGAGGTCGATCACTACCTCGATGCCGTGCGCACGGCGCGCGCTGCCGTACGCGCCGACGACCTCGTCAAGGCGGTGATCGCCCGTCCGATCCTCGTCGAGGCCGACGCCCCGATCGACGTGCATGCCGTGCTGCGCCGGCTGCGGGCCAGCTTCGGGTCGAGCTACCGCTACTCGGTCGACGGGTTGATCGGTGCCTCCCCCGAACTGTTGGTGGAGGTGGACGGGCCCGTGGTGCGTTCCCACCCGTTGGCGGGCACCGCGCCACGCACCGGTGACGTCGACAACGACGCACGCATCGCCGAGGATCTCGTGGCCAGCACCAAGAACCAGGTCGAACATCGGGTGGTGATCGACGTCGTGCACGACACCTTGCTGCCCTGGGCGAGCTACCTCGACTGGGAACCCGAGCCGTCGATCGTCACCGTGGCCAACGTGCAGCACCTGGGCACCCGGATGGAAGGGATGCTCTCCCAGCCGTCACCGTCGGTGATCGAACTCGTGCGTGCCCTGTGTCCCACCCCGGCACTCGGCGGCCACCCACGCGAGGCGGCGATCGACCTGATTCGGCGGGTGGAGGGGTTCGAGCGGGGCCGCTACGGCGGTGCGGTGGGCTGGGTCGACGCCGAGGGCGACGGCACGTGGGCGGTCGCCATCCGCTGCGCCGAGCTGTCGCACGACCGGCGATCCGCCCGCCTCGTCGCCGGCGGCGGCATCGTGGCCGACAGCGATCCCCACGCCGAACTCGCCGAGACCCAGGCCAAGTTCCAGGCGATGCTCAGCGCCGTCATCCGCCCCTGATCTCCGACCCCCGGCCACCTGGCCACCTGGCCACCCGACCGCCCGGCGATGAGCCAAACCACCACATCCAGGGCTTTCGCTCATCGCATCCGTCGCTCACCGCCCGGCGATGAGCCAAACCACCACATCCAGGGGCTTCGCTCATCGCACGGGTCGTCACCCGGTTCGGAGCGCCTCTGCGACGGCGGCGTGGAGGCGACGGTGGACGGCGACGTTCGCGGCTCGGTCGCTCGGGACACGGGCGATCCACGGACCGGGCCGGCCGAGCTGCGCGGCGAGTTCCTCAGCCGTGGTGAGCGTCCGTGTCGGGATGCGGTGCGCGTGCCCGAGCAACTCGATGTCGGCACCCAGCGGCGTGCCGAAGAGCTGCTCGAAACGCTCCCCCGGCAGTTCCTCCGCCTGCGGGAGGAACGAGAAGATGCCGCCACCGTCGTTGTCGACCACCACGATGCGGAGATCGGCACCACGACCTGCGAGAGCGACGAGAGCATTCACGTCGTGGACGAAGGCGAGATCGCCGATCAGCACCACCGACGTCGCCCCGGCCAGGGCGCGGCCGAGGGCCGTGGAGGTCACACCGTCGATGCCGTTCGCACCCCTGTTGGAGTGCGCCGACGCACTGGCGCCCCCGAACCACTCGAGGTCCCGCACCGGCATCGAGGAGGCCACCGTCAGCACCGCACCCTCCGGCAGGTGATCGGCGACACATCGAGCGACGTCGGGTTCGGTCAGCGCGTCGGTGGACCAGAGCTCGTGCTCGATCGCCGCCGACGCTCGCCGCTCTGCGTGCTGCCAGCGTGCCGACCAGGTGGTGCCGGTGGCGCCGGCGGGCTGCACGTCGAGCAGTGACCCGATGTCGCACACCGCAGTGACGTTGTGGTCGGGGTCGATCCGGCCGGGTCCACCCACCTGCACGACCGGAGCACCCGACCGGGCCGCCCACTGGGCGAGCACCTTCGAGGCGGCCGGCCGCCCGATCCTGACGATCACCTCGGGTGCATGGTCGGCGGCGAAGGCCGCGTGACGCAGCAGCGCATCAGCCGTGGTGACCGCCCCGTCGAGATGACGCATGCCCGACATCGGGTCGGCGAGGACCGGCCACTGCGTCAGTGCCTGCAGTGCAGCCACGTCGCCGGCGTCGACCCCGGGTCGGCCGCCGGCGAGGATCACGCCGCGCTGGCGGTCGAACCCGTCCGGTACGGCGTCGAGCTGCCGGTACGGCAGAACGGGATCGACGGAACCGATCGGACCCGGTAGGTCGCCAGCCGTGCCGAGCAGCGGCTCGCGGAACGGGAGGTTCAGCTGTACCGGCCCGGCCGCCGAACGCGCCCAGGTGTCGGCGGCGATGCGCCGCCACGTCGGCCGTTCGGCACGGTCCGGTACGCCGGAGTCGTGGAACCACCGCACGTGCCCGCCGTAGAGCTCGATCTGGTCGATGGTCTGGGGCGCACCCACCCCACGCAGTTCCTCGGGTCGGTCGGCGGTGAGCACGATCATCGGCACCTCCGACAGGTTCGCCTCGACCACCGCCGGGAAGAAGTTCGCCGCCGCCGTTCCGCTGGTGCACAGCAGCAGTGCGGGCGAACCGTCGAGGCCCAGGCCGAGTGCGACGAAAGCTGCCGACCGCTCGTCGTGCACGACGTGGACGGCCAGTTCGTCCCGGTCGGTGATGGCGACGGCCATCGGGGTGGACCGCGAACCGGGAGCGACGACGGCGTGGCGGACACCGCGGCCGATCCACTCGTCGACGAGCGTCGCACAGAACGTGGCCTGCACGTCGGACTGCGACGGTGCCGAGCCGGGGGTTGATCGTTCGACCATTGCGGCCGAACGATAGGGCTCTACCCTGGCGAACGTGACGACCAGCGCCGATCAGCACGCCAGCGCCGACACCCCCGAACCGCCGACGGTGACCATCGAGGTGTGGTCCGACGTGATCTGCCCGTGGTGCTACATCGGCAAGCGGCGCTTCGAAGAGGGTCTCGTGCAGGCCCGAGCGGCACATCCCGACGTCGACTTCGCCGTGTCGTACCGGCCGTTCCAGCTCGATCCCACAGCGGCTCCCGGTGTGGCCGGCCCCGTGGTCGACGCCTACGCCAAGAAGTTCGGCGGCCCGGAACGGGCGGCGGAGATCATCGGCCACGTCACCCGTACGGCGGCGGAGGTCGGCCTCGAGTTCCGGCTCGACATCGCCCAACGCGCCAAC
>Ga0102928_1000087_pt1 | contig 47961 bp, 37 predicted proteins | sample SalPonR1_B_D1_MG_FD_78504 | JGI IMG/M metagenome (GOLD analysis project Ga0102928, IMG submission 78504) | Salt pond soil microbial communities from South San Francisco under conditions of wetland restoration - Salt Pond MetaG R1_B_D1_MG | ecosystem: Environmental > Aquatic > Marine > Intertidal...
CGACACAGAGACGCTTCTGGCGCTGGTCGCCGCGCGCGGCCTGGTCGATTCACTGCGCGCCTGTCACGGCATGTTCGCCCTGGCCTTGTGGGACCGCGAGGCGCGTACGCTGCACCTCGCCCGGGATCGCATGGGGGAAAAGCCGCTCTACTACGGTGCGATCGGTGGCACCTGGGCCGCCGCCTCGGAGTTGCATGGCCTGCGCGCCCTGCCCGGCTGCCCCACGGGGACCGACCCTGCGGCGGTGGCGGCCTATCTGGCGCGCGGCTACGTGCCCGACGGAATGAGCATCCACGCCGGCATCGCCAAGCTGCCCCCGGGCCGGGTGCTGACCCTGCGGGCCGGCACCGATCCTGGCACCGAAACGAGCGAGGATTTCGTGACACTGGCCGCGCGCGGCATGGCCGCTCCAGCCATGGCGGATGCCGCCGCGCGGTCAAGGAACCTGGAAGACGTTCTTCACCACGCAATCCAGGACCAGATGATTGCCGACGTGCCATTGGGCTGTTTCCTGTCCGGCGGCATCGACAGTTCGCTAGTCGCCGCCCTCATGCAGACGGGGCGCGCCACGCCGGTCGAAACTTTCTCCGTCGGCTTCACCGATGCGCGTTTCGACGAGACACCACACGCAGCTGCCGTCGCCCGCCACCTGGGCACCGCGCATACGGAATTCCGGCTGGACGAGACCGAGGCACTGGACGTCATCCCCGACCTGGCGCGCATCTACGACGAACCCTTCGCCGACAGTTCGCAGATTCCAACGGCCCTGCTGTGCCGCGCGGCCCGGAAGCAGGTCACCGTGGCGCTCACCGGTGACGGGGCGGACGAAGTCTTCGGTGGCTACAACCGCCACATCCTCGGGCCGAAGCTATGGCGTCTGCTGGCGCCGTTGCCCATGGCGCTGCGCCGCCCGCTGGGCCGCGCTCTGGCCGGGCTGGAAGGAGCAGCCGCGCGCCACGCGGCCCTGCACCGGTTGGCGGCTCGGGCGCGCATGCCCGTCACGCTGCTCGACAAGCTTGGCCGGCTGGGCGAATTGGTCGCCAAGGCCGACGGGATGCCGGACATTTACGCCCATCTGACACGCGGGATAATGGACCCGGGCGCATTCATGACGGCCCCGCCGGACCACGCCGTCGCCGACCTGCGGCTACCCGCAGCGCTGGAACGGCTGACGGGCACCGAATGGCTGATGGCGCAGGACAGCCTGGGTTATCTTCCCGGTGACATCCTGACCAAGGTAGACCGCGCGGCCATGGCCACATCGCTTGAAACACGCGCGCCCTTTCTGGACCCGCAGGTGATCGCGGCGGCCTGGGCACTGCCCCCCGAGGACCGCGTCGCGCGGGGCCGGGGCAAGGTCGCGCTGCGCACCATCCTGGAAAGACACCTGCCCGCCGCGCTCATCGACCGGCCCAAGCAGGGTTTCGCCGTGCCCCTGGACCGCTGGCTGCGCGAGGGGCTGCGGGACTGGGCCGAGGGCTTGCTGACGCGCTCGGACCTTCTGGACCGGGCCGGTCTCAACCCGCAGATGATCGACGAGGCCTGGACCGGCCATCTTGCGCGGCGAAACAACCAGGGGCAGAAACTCTGGACCGTGCTGATGCTGCTGGCATGGCTCGACCATGACGCGACCGCCGAGAGACCCGCATGATCCCCTATTGGACCCTGTTCCTGGTTCCAGCCTTGATCGCGATGAGCAGCCCGCCCACGCGCCGGGTGCGCCGGGACGGGACACGCTTCAACCGGTTCGACGGGGCCTGGCTGCTTGTCATCATCGCGCTGACGCTGATGATCGGCTTGCGCTACCGGGTCGGCGGCGATTGGGGGGCCTATTTCACATATCTCGACGAGGCACGCTCCATGTCTCTCGCCGAGACCATATTCCAGGACGATCCCGGCTATCGGCTCCTTAATGAACTCGGCCTGCTCACGGGCTTGAACATGGTCCTGGTCAATGCCGTCTCGGGGTTGCTCTTCACTGTCGGGCTTGTCGCCTTCTGCCGCAGCATGCCGCGGCCATGGCTGGCCTTCACCGTGGCGGTGCCCTACCTCGTCGTCGTCGTCAGCATGGGCTACACGCGCCAGTCTGTCGCTATCGGCCTTGTGATGCTCGGGCTCGTCGCGCTCGGCCGACAGAGGGCGATGTCTTTCATCTTCTGGACATTGATCGCCGCCCTCTTTCACAAGAGCGCCATCATCCTGCTGCCAACAGTGGCCCTTACGGCCACGCGCAATCGCTGGCTCATCATACTGCTGGTCGGGATAATCGGTTCAATAGGCTACCAGGTGGTGCTGGCCGACTCGACGGCGCGGCTGGTCGAGAACTATATCGGGGCCAACCTGGTCTCGACCGGGGCGCTGATCCGGCTGACGATGAACGTGGTTCCGGCCTTGCTGTTCCTCTACTATCGCAAGCGACTCCGCATCGCACCTGCGGAATACAAGGTCTGGCGATTGTTCGCGCTGATTTCGGTGGGGCTTTTCGTCGGTTATTTCACGACCGGGGCAAGCACGGCCCTGGACCGCATAGCGCTTTACATGATCCCGCTGCAGCTCTTTGCGTTTTCTCACCTGCCCGACCTTATGGGCCGATACAACCGCATGAACCAGTCCATCGTCCTGATGGTCCTGGCCTACAGCGCGCTTATCCTCTTCGTCTGGCTGTTCTTCGGCAACTTCTCGCGGGCCTGGTTGCCCTATCGGGTCTGGCTGGGATGACACGGCCCGCACCCATGCATCTGCTGATGACCGTGAACGCCGCCTGGAACCTGGTGAATTTCCGGCGCGGTCTGGTCGCCGCCCTGCTGGACGACGGGCACCGGCTGACAGTGCTTGCCCCGCGCGACGAGTCGGCCGACACGCTGGAAGAGATGGGCTGCCGGGTCGTAGACCTGCCGATGGACAACAAGGGCGTGTCGCCGCTGCGCAATCTTGCCCTGCTTTGGCGGCTGTGGCGGCGCATGGGTCAGGACAGGCCCGACGCGGTGCTGGGCTATACCATCAAGAACAACATCTTCGGCGCCCTTGCTGCGCGCGCCCGCGGCATTCCCGTCGTTCCAAACGTGACGGGGCTTGGCACCGCCTTCCTGTCGGGGCGGCGATTGCAGCGGTTGGTCGAGGCGCTCTATCGTCATGCCTTCGCCCGGGCCCCGGTCGTGTTCTTCCAGAACCAGGACGACTGCGACCTGTTCCTACGTCTCGGCCTGGTGACCGCTGGCCAGGCCCGTGTTCTGCCCGGTTCCGGCATCGACACCTCGGCCTTTGCGCCCGAACCGATGCCTAGCCATGCCGCCGATGAGCCGGTGTTCCTTATGATCGCGCGGGTGCTGCGTGACAAGGGAGTCGAAGAATTCGTCACCGCCGCGCGAACCATCCGTGCGCGCCATCCGAGGGCGGTTTTCCGGTTGCTGGGGCCACTCGGGGCCGAGAACCGGAGCGCGATCCCGCCCGAGACGGTCCACGCCTGGCAGGACGAGGGCGTGATCGACTATTCGGGCACCGCCCCGGACGTGCGCCCCCATATCGCGCGGGCCGATTGTGTCGTCCTCCCGTCCTACCGAGAGGGCATGCCGCGAACCCTGCTTGAGGCCGCCGCCATGGCCCGCCCGGTGATCGCCACCGATGTTCCCGGTTGCCGCGAGGCGCTGGTGGAAGGTCAAACCGGGCTTTTGTGCAGGGCGCGCGATGGCGCCAGCCTGGCCGAGGCCTGTGCCCGCTTCATCGCCCTGCCCTCCGATTCACGGGCGGCCATGGGCCTGGCCGGCCGCGCCCGGATCGAGCGCCAATTCGACCAGGACCTCGTGATCGCCACCTACCGCGAGGTGGTGCAGCAGCTTGGGGGGCACCAATGACCCCTGGCACACTGCCTCGATCCGACCGGCGCGGGGGTCGGCGACGAATGCCTGCCGCGCGGTCATCATCTAAGACGCCCATGTCAGGTCCCTTGTCCGCACGGGCAGGCCCCAACCGCGCGATGCGCGCATTCCCGGAGGTAACGCCATGATCACTCCCGTTATCCTGGCAGGCGGTTCGGGCACCCGGCTTTGGCCGCTGTCCCGCAAAAGCTACCCCAAGCAGTTCGCGGCCTTCGACGGCGACAGGTCCCTGTTTCAGGACACCGTTCTGCGGTTCTCGGGCGCCGACATGGGGCGCCCGGTCGTCGTAACCTCCGAGGATTTCCGCTTCATCGTCACCGAACAGCTGGGCGAGGTCGGCGTTCTGCCCGACCAAGTCTTCGTGGAACCCGAGGGGCGCGATACCGCTGCTGCGATCCTTCTGGCGGCTCTGGCCATGGCCGAGGACCCCGACAGGCTCTTGCTAGTCGCACCCTCGGATCACGCCATCCCGGACGCGGCGGCGTTCCGCACTGCCGTCGAAGCGGGCGCGGCATCGGCACAAGAGGGCCGGATCGTGACCTTCGGCATCGCCCCAGACCGGCCCGAAACGGGATATGGCTACCTGGAACTGGCCGAGCCGGTTACCGGTACCAAGGCCCGGCCCCTGCTCCGTTTTGTCGAGAAACCCGACCAGGCCCGGGCCGAGGAAATGCTGGGAACCGGTCGGTATCTCTGGAACGCGGGGATATTCCTGATGCGGGTCGGCACGGTGCTGGATGCCTTTGCAAAGCATGCGCCGGACCTGGTGGCGCCTGTGCAGGCAGCGCTTGATGCCGCCCGGCCTGACCTGGGGTTCCTGAGGCCGGGTGCGCAGGCATGGGGCGAAACCCGCAAGGTCAGCATCGACTACGCAATCATGGAAAAATCCGAGAGTCTCATGGTCGTGCCTTTCCCGGCGGCCTGGACCGACCTGGGCGATTGGGAGGCGGTGCGGATCACCCGGGCCGACGAGAACGGTCTTGTCGCCTCGGGGAACGTGACGGCGATCGACTGCCGCGACAGCCTGCTCTGGAGCGAGGGTGAGGGCCAGGCGCTCGTGGGCCTGGGATTGGACAATATCGTGGCCGTCTCGATGGCCGATGCGGTTCTTGTTGCCGATCGCGACCGCACACAGGACGTCAAGAAGGTGGTCGAGGCCCTGCGCGAGCGCCGGGCGCCGCAAGCGGATACGTTTCGGCGCGACCACCGGCCCTGGGGCTGGTTCGAGAGCCTCGCCCTCGGCGAGCGCTTTCAGGTCAAACGCATCTTCGTGCACCCCGGCGGGCGGCTGTCGCTGCAAAGCCACGTGCATCGCGCCGAACACTGGATCATCGTCGAGGGCAGTGCCGAGGTGACCGTGGGCGAGACGGTTCAGGTGGTCCACGAGAACCAGTCCGTCTACGTGCCACAGGGGTCGGTGCATCGGCTCGCCAATCCCGGAAAGATGGGCCTGACCCTGATCGAGGTGCAGACCGGCGCCTACCTGGGCGAGGATGACATCATTCGCCACGAGGACGTTTACAGCCGTGACTGAGGCTGACCCGCAAATCCCATCGCGCATGATGGGCGCAAGGCACCCGACCGGGGGAAGGCGATGACCGATGACATCCTGTTCGTGCTGCGCAAGCTGGCCGGGCTCGCCGTCTCGCCAATGATCTGGATCATCCTCGGGCTTGTCCTGATCCTGGCGCTGCTCTGGCGAGGCCGCCCGGTTGCCGCCCGGCGCGTGACCATGGCGCTTCTGGTCGGCTTGCTGGTCATCTCGACCCTACCGCTGGGATGGCCTGTCATCGCCGCACGCGAGGCGCAATACCCGGTTGAGCCGCCGCTGGCGCAGGTGGACGGCATCATCCTTCTCGGCGGGGCCGAGCGCCTGGCCGTCAGCGCCCAGCGCGGCCGCCCCGAGTTGAACGAGGCCGCGGACCGCGTGATCGCGGCCGCGCTTCTGGCACGCCGATTTCCGCGAGCACCGTTGCTGGTGACCGGCGGGCGCGCAGCCCCCGGTGAACGGAGCGAGGCCGAGATCAGCGCCGAGATCCTGATCGGCCTGGGCATCGCCGAAGATCGCCTGATCGTCGAAAGCCGCGCCCGCAACACCGCCGAGAACGCCCGCCTGTCACTGAACCGCGTCGCGCCAAAGCCGCAGGCCCGCTGGGTGCTGGTCACGTCGGGATTTCACATGCCGCGCGCCATGGCGGCCTTCACGGCCGCGGGCTGGCCGGAACCGACGCCCTACCCGGTGGATTTCCGCACCAGCACATGGCGCGACGCCATGGGCTGGAACCCCCATGGAAACATGGGGCAGCTACGCTCGGCCCTGCGGGAACAGATTGGGCGGCTGGTCCTCGGCTTGACCGATTAAGGCCGGACTCAAGCCCCCGCCTGCGCCTGGTAGTGGGAGTACTTCTGAACCTGCTGATACCGTTCCAACTCCTCCGGATCGAGCTGGATAGCCCTCAGCCACGGCAAGTGCTGCGCGGTGAAGCGCCCGCCAAGGCGCACGGCCTCCAGGAAATGGCGCTTGCCGAACCGTTTTCTGTCGTAGACCGCGAAGGTCGTATCGAGACCAGCACGGAATACCGGGTCGCCCCCGCCGGTCTCGCCGGCAAAGTCGGACCAGAAATTCCGCTCGTGTTCCCAGATATGATAGGTCTTTGCTTTCATCTGGAACCTGGTATCGACCAGTGCTTCTCGATCAGAGATGTCCAGCGCGAAACCAGCCTTGCCGACATCGAAAGTCGAAAGAGCAGCCTTCAGAACAGCGACAAATTCGGCGGGCAATGCCGGGTTGAAGCCGATATCGGGATCGGTCACGGCGAAATAACGCGGCAAAAGCGCCCTGATCCGGGCCGACTTCAACGTCTTGCGCGGGCCCATGTTCTGCTCCAGCCTTTCGACATGGGCCCTGGGGGCGAGGTCCTCGAGGCAGGCCAGCATATCGGGCGAGCGCGAGGCGTTATCGGCCACTATGATGTCACTGAACCCATGGTCCAGCAACTGAGCGACCATCATCCGCGCAAAGGTGGGGTTCTCGAAAACGGGCACCACGACCGGCAGCCCCGCATCCGGATATCGCGGTCCGGTGGATGTTCCTGGTCGCGTGGTCCGGCGCGCACCCGCCTTGGCGAAAAGTCGGTCCAGCTCGGCCGGACCCATATCGCCGGACCAGGTATCCCGTATGAACAAAACGTTGAAAGCGGAGTCACCGTCGTATCGATCCCGCACCACTGGGGTCAGGCCGGTCGCTCTCAGGGCCGACATCAACTCCGGGATCGTACCGTCGCGCGCCGCATCACCCATGTCGAGCAGCAGCGCCCTGGACCGCGCAAGCAGGGCAGGATTGCGCCGCAGCGCTTCGGCCGGGTCCGCGGTGCCGCAAAGCCGCAGGCAGGCCACGGCGTCGGTCCGACCCGGAAGCACCGACGCGGCCTGATCGACGGTCTCGTGGCGTTGGACTGTCAGGCCAGCAGGCAAGGCATCCGCCGCAACAACGGTCTCGTCGGTCGACCCGATCTCGCACAGGATGTCCGGACGCCACCTGGCCACAAGGTCGGCGTAGCCTTGCGCCAGTGCCGCGCGGCCCCCCGCGCCCAATGGCAATGACGGGATAGCATGGATGATCGAAGCCGTGTCCGGGTCCAGGCAGAACCGCACCTTGCCCGGTGTAGCCTTGCGGACGAGCCGGCCCGAGGACATCAATGTCCGTAAATCCATGTTCCCTCCTGCAGGGCTGCCGGTGCTGCGCGATGGCCATAACATAGTGTGAAGCAGGGTTCACAAGAAACCGGCGTCATCGCATCAATTGTCAAGCGGCAGGAACTCGGCCAGGATCGCGGTAAAGCTCTGGTTGAGGTATCCGCGCGCCCGCGTCAGAAGGATCGGGATCGGGCTGGAGGGCTCCTTGGCGGTATAGAAGCTTTCCAATGCGCTCATAAGGCTGCCGGCTTCCTTGCGGCTGGACACGGCATAATCGGGCATCTCGCCGTCTGGTTCAGTATCCTCTGGGGTGGAGACATCGGAAAGGGCCCGCATCCGCTCCATGGTCAGCAGAAAACCGGTATCCTGTCCGAAGTCGATCCGCGCACGGCCTGACATCTCGGGGACCAGAAGCTCGAGCGCCTCGACCAGCGGCCGCCCCACCAGTTGGCGCGCCTGGCGCACCAGCACGAAACTGGGTGACGAGGGCTCGTGCGTGCGGAAATAGGTTTCGAGCGCATCCAGCGCGGCACGCGCCTGCGCCGAGGTCTCGATCCGACCGGTGGCGGGCGCGGCCGCCAGGGTCTCCGCGCTGTCGCTCTCATCGCCACCGACGTCTGCTGCGTCATTCGCTCCGTCGTCCTCACCCGCGGCCTCGGCATCCTCGCCCAGATCGGGGCGTGCCTCGACCAGCAGGCCGATCAGGTCGTCCAGCCGGTTGTGCAGGCTTTCGACGTTGGGGCGGAAAGGCATCGTCTCATGGGTCAGACAGATTGCCTCGATCCGCGACACGGCTTGCTTCATCCGGCTCAGGAGCGCGTGAGCCTCCCCAACAGCATCAGCGTTCTCGGCCGATCGCAGGGCGCCCAGAAGAGCCTCGGCATCCTCTGCGGCCTCATTGCCCTGCGCGGTTCGGTCACCGCGCGAAACCGCAATCCGGCGAAAGCTGATATCGCGCTGGCGACGGTCGCGCACCAGCGAGGCGAATTCCAACGGCATCAGGATCGTGGCAGGTGTCGCCAGCAATTCCAGTGCATTGGTACGGTCAATCACGTCGTCCCCGACCTGTGGGTGAACGGCCTCGGGAAAGGTCTCCAGCAAACCGGCCATGAGGTCCAGGCAATCGGCCAAGGCCGGAAGGTCCTGCGCCAGTGCGCAGAACTGGGCGTGGTAGGCCAGAAGGCGCAGGTCGCGCGTGCGTTCCAGCAAGGCCGCAACCGGGGCCCATTCAGCCGAGGGATCGATGCTCGAGGCCTCGACTGACGGCATGCCTGCGGTATCGAAAAAGCGTTCCGGCAGACGCGCCTCGGCGTCGTTCATGTAGGTCTCGAAGGCGGGGTCGTAACTCTCGAACAGGTCGGGACCGCAGCTCTCCTCCCCGGAGATCGGCGCAAGGTATTCATCAATGTTCATGGCCTGACTCCTGCCGCTGCCCGGGCCGCCTGATGGCGCAATCCCACCCCAAGACCCACGAAACACCCCGCGCACCGTCCCGAACGCGACACCGAACCGCGGTAGTGGTCGGAAATTAGCAGCCCGCCGCAAGGCTGGCAAACCCCACCACTGTCCGGGACGATTGGCGTGCAGCAGGACTCGTCACGCAGGGTCAACTGCGCTACTTTCAAGCCCAACCCATCGAAAAGGGCGCCGATCATGATCGGACTGCAGACTGGCCATTTCCCCGGGACACGCCGCCATGCCATCCGGTGGGTCGCAATGTCATGCGCAGTGGTCATTTTCGCGCTGGCCACTGCCTCGCCCCTGCATGCACAGGACGCGCCGTCACGGCTGGCCTTTGTGGTCGGCAACGCCGCCTATGATACCGAGGTCCCCCGCGCCGCCCGTGACGCCCGTGACATGGCCGAAACGCTCGAAGGGCTGGGTTTCACTGTCACACTGCTGCTCAACAGCGATGCAGCGACCTTTTCGGCAGCGCTGGACAGTTTTGCGACCCGCGTGGACTCTTCCGAGAAGGTCGAGACGGTTCTCTTCTACTTCTCGGGGCACAGCGCAGAGATCGCGGGTGAAACCCAGCTGCTGCCCATCGACATCCCGCTCACGGACCTCGCAGGCGCCCGCAGCGCGGCCGTGCCGCTGGCGCGGGTTCTTGACCGGATTGGCAGGGGCACCCGCCCGACAATCGCGCTTCTGGATGCCAGTCGCCCTATGCCTCAGGACACCGATCCCGGGATCACCCCAGGGTTTGGCCGCGTCGTGCCGGGTCGCGAAACCTATATCGCCAGTGCCGCACAACCAGGACGCACGGCACCAGAACGCGCAGGCGGGCGAAACAGCCGCTTCACCCAAATGCTCGTGAGCGGGTTGGGTGCCCCCGGTCAACCCATCGACCGGGTGGTGGGCGACCTGCGCGAGATCATAGTAGCGCGCACCGACGCAGCCCAAGAACCCTGGAGCATCTCGACCCTTTCGCAACCGGTTTTCCTGAACCCCTTCCGACCAGACGAAGGGGATTTCGAGCGGCTCGCGGGCATGCCGAAGGAACAGCAGGATTTCCTGCTGGAAATCTGGCGCGGCCAGGGGGCTGACATCACGCGGGAAGAGATCGCGATGCGACAGGACGGGGCGCCGGACCCGGAACCGCCGGTTGCCAGGGAGAATGCAACCGACCCACTGCGGGAACAGGACGCCGGGACCGCACCAGATGCTGCTGATGCCACAGAGAACCCGGTCGATCTACCGCAGGAGCAGGACGCACCCGCCGAGGACGGCCCCGTCTTTGTTTTCGAGCCCCTCGAAGAAGAAACGCCGCAAGTCCAAGACGACCCTGACTCGGGGTCGGCCCCGGCACCCATGACAGGGGATGATCCCGGCACCATCGCGCTTTCGGGTGATACAGGAGATACGGCAGGACCATCCGGCCTCGCGGGCGACGCGCCGATCTCGCGGCTGTCGGGTGTCGCGGCCCCGCCCGGCCCGGCGCCAAGGTCACTGGCGGACCTGGAGCACCTGCTCGGCGAAGATATCACCGAAAGCTGGCTGGTCCCCGACGACCTTGCAGTAGCTGTCCAGGAGGAGCTCAAGCGCGTGGGATGCTATACCGCGGGGATCGACGGCATCTGGGGTGGCGGCTCGCGCCGTGCGTTGGCCGCCTACCTGCGTGAGAGCGGTGAAAGCCTCAATGCGCGCGAGCCCACGGCCGAGGTCTGGCGCAGCGTCAAGGAAGCGAGCGGCCAGGTCTGCGCGCCGCCGCCCGCACCGGCGCCAACGGCATCACCCAGCCGGCAACCGGCACCCTCGGTGCCAGCCCCGTCACCGGCACCGACACAACCTTCCGGCACATCCACCGACAGCGACCGACTGCAACGGGCGCTAGGCTCGGGGTTCCGGTGACATGTCAGGGACCGCAGATGGCCGCGTCGATCCACGTTTCGGACAGGCCCGCGAGATGGCCCGCCTGCGTCAACGACGCAAGCGCCTGCGCCGGCTTGTTACGCTCTGCCTGACCCTGGTTCTGCTTTCCGGAGGTGGTGCCGCAGGCTGGTGGTGGACGAAAACCGAACCGTCCCAGCCTCGCACCGTCGCAGACGCAACGGAAGCGCCTCCGACGAACCCGGCAACCGGCCCACGAGGCGACGAGACCGCCCCCTCGGATCCCGCCGAGTGGGAGCAGGAGCGGCCCCGGTTCATCGACCTGCCGGGGGAACCGCTGCGGATCACTTCAGGCAAGGCGGGGCAATCGGCCCTGCCTCATCGCGTGCCGCGCCCGGCGGGCCTGCCCGATACACGCGGTGGCAGGGGCGACATCCTCGTGATCCGCGACAGCATGATCCCGGCAGGCGAACGTCTGAATGTTGCCCTGCCCACGAGCCAGGAAGACTTCGCCATCTTCCAGGCCCAGCGCCGGAACACGGACGGACGGAGTATGGTGAACACCCCCGCCGAAATGGAGACCGGAAGCGGCGTGCCAAGGGCGCGGCCACGCAACGTTGCCGAGGCCCACGCACTTGTGGCCTATTATGCCGACCCCGCGCGCCAGGCGCAGGGCGCGGCCAAGCGGGACGGCTTCCAGGCCATGCGTCTGCGCGCCCCGGAGAACCGCAAGCCCCTGTTCCGCGAAACGGTTTTGCGCATCGACCGCAGCACCCCCACCGCGGAGGTCCTTCAACGCGAAGGTCTGCCCGCCGCCGAAGCCCGCACAGTGGCCGACGCCGCCCAGGCGCAGCTGAAACTATCCAGGCTAGACGTGAATCAGATCCTGGCGCTCCGCTGGCTGACACCGGCCTCTGGCGTAACGGAGGAACCCAGGTTCGTGCAGGCCGCCTTCTACGCGCCGAACCGCTATATCGGGGCGCTGGCCCGCACGCGCGCGCCCGCCCACGACGGCAGCGGCGCGGACAGCACCATCAGCACCGGCGCAGACCCCTGGATTGACCGCGACCTGACAGCACTGCTGGACGACCGGGATCAGGCCACTACCGCCAGCAGCGCCCGCCAGCCCGATCCTCGACTGATGGACGCGCTCTATGGTGCGGCCTTGCGCCAGAACTTGCCGCCGCGCCTGGTGGGCCAATTGATCATGCTGTTGTCCGAAGCCCATGACCTGGATGCCAAGGCCGGCCCCGATGACCGCTTGACGCTGGTCCTGGGGGCACAGACCCCTCTTGATAATACCAGCGACCAGGATGCGAGCGCGCTCGACCGGGTGCTCTTCGTGGGGATCGACAGCACCAATGCCGGTGTGCGCTGCTATGTCTACCGGCCCGATCCCGAGGCCGCGCCAACCTGCTACGGCCCGGGCGACGGCACCCGGCCCGCGCGACGCAGTAGCGCCGCGGACGCCGAGCGGGCGCTGAGTGGCAATACTGCAATCGCGACCCTGGTCGACCGCATCATTCAGGTGGAATCCGCTGGCCAGGCCGACGCCAAGAACCCGCTGTCCAGCGCAACGGGCCTGGGACAGTTCATCGACAGCACCTGGTTGCGTATGATGCGGGTCTATCGCCCGGACCTCACCGCCCAGCACACCCGGGCCGAGCTGCTGGCGATGCGCATCGATCCGGCACTGTCCCGCGAGATGGTCGAGCACCTCGCCGCAGAGGGGGCCGCCTTCCTGCGCGCGCGGGGGCACACGATCACCGCGGGGCGACTCTACCTGGCCCATTTCCTTGGCATGGATGGGGCGCATACCGCGCTTGCGGCTGATCCTGATACCGACCTCAAGACCCTTTTCGGCGCTGGTGTGATCAACGCGAACCCCTTCCTGCGCGGGCATGACGCAGGTTACGTCGTGCAATGGGCCGAAAACAAGATGCGCGGAGCCTCGGGCCGTGTCGCGGTTATCCGCGAACCAGAAGGCCTTGACGATTTCCGCGCCCTGGTCGACGAAATGCTGACCGCGGGGTAAGCTCGATCAACGGCCGAGCCGCACCGCGGATAGCGTGGCGCGAACCTCTGATCCCTCGCTCTCTTCGCCCTGCCGCGCGATGTCCTGCCCAAGAAAACGCCAGAATTCGCCTACCTGGTCAGCGGGCAGCACGGCATTTTCAGGGATCAGCGAAACCGTATCCAGCGGCATCGCGCTGCGCAGTGCCAACAGCAGGAACGGCGCATCGGCCCCAAGGTCGGCGGCTTGCGGCACCCGCAACCGTCGTGGTGGCAGCGAGAATACGCCGTCAGCGCCCATCTCGCCGGTGACGTTCTGCAAGCGGCCAGTCGGCCCGATCAGAAGCAGTGCTACGGCGCCCTCGTCAATCCCCGACAGCCTGCCCTCCAGCGGGGCATCCACCGGCAGGCTGTCCTGTGCCGGCAGGACCGACGGGGCGGTTCCGGCCGCGAAGGGCTGCGCGGCGCCGGCGACGAAATCCAGCGTCGCGCACTGAGCCTCGGGCACCGAGGTAACAGCAAGCGCAGGGTCGGTGCCAAGTGCCGCGGCGAAATCAGCCCGCAGCCCATCGAATGCAGCGTTCTGGAGGGCGAACCCCTGGATCGGCAAGCCCTCGGTCCCGGCCGGCACCGAGGCCGCGGGCTGCAAGTGGCGGCAATCACCGGTGTAGGTGTCGAAACGGGCCTCCAGCCAGTCGCGCTGGGCAGCCGGGTCCGGCTGGGGTGGATCAGGCGTGTCGGGCACGGCGATCTGACTCAGGCTCTCGACGGGCAGGACCCCCGCATACCAGGCGCCGCCCACCCCCAGCGACCCCAGCAAGACGAGGATCGCAAGAACGCGCGTCACGCCACCGCGGCGCTTCTGTTCAGGTGGGGCCGGTGCGGCCTCGGCCGGAGTCGCGGTCGCCGCGGGCGGCGGGCCGAACGGGCTCGCGCCTTCCTCGCTGACCCGGAGTTCCGAGACCGGGGCGGCCGACGTCGCGGGCGCCGCCGTGCCCGGCGGCACGGACGCGGGCGGGCTGGTGCCTGCTGGTGTTGATGCCGGTGGTACCGACATCGGCTGTGGCCCCTGCGAGCGCTGCGGGGGCATCTGCGGCGGATGACTCATCTGCCCCACCGCAGCGATCACCCCGGGCATTCCCGCCGGTCGCTGGCCCGGGTCGGGCTGCAACATCCACCCCAGGAGACCTCTGAGCCGCTCGGGCAGGGCTGAAAGGTCGGGCACGTCCATGCGGGCGCGGACCGCATCGGCCGGGCTGTCACCCATGTCGAGCGGTCGGCCCAATGCCGCGGCCGCGGCAAGCAGACCAAGGCTGTATACGTCGGCCTGCTCGGTGACGTGAGCATCATAAAGACCCAGTTGTTCGGGCGCGACATAGCCCGGCTTGCCAGCGAACTGGCCCCCGATCAGTGTGCCGCCGCCCGAGGTGGTTTCCTTGGCGATGCCGAAATCGATGATCTTGGAGGTGTCCACGTTGCCGTCACGCAGGATGACATTGTCCGGCGACAGGTCCCGGTGCACGACCCCGGCGCGATGTGCCACCTGCAAGCCATCCGCAAGGCGGACAACCAGGGACAGAACCTCCTGCTCGGGCAGCGGGCGCCCCTCGGTGTGATCGCTCAGCGCCACCCCCTCGACGTATTCCATCACGAGGCAGGGCCGGCCGATTCCCGGGTCGATCGTGAAGACCTCGTAGCGAACGATCGCGTCATGGGCGACGCGCCGCAGGACGGTGGATTCCTTCTGGAACAACGACAGGATCTTCTGGTCATGCGCCAGCGCGGGCAGCACGATCTTGATCGCGACGGGTTCGTCGTTGTGGATGTTACGGCCACGATAGATCTCGCCCATGCCGCCGGTGTTTATATGCGCGACGATCTCGTATGTGCCGATCAGGACCGTCCCCGCCGACAATTGGATCGGTCCATGCGTCAACTGGTGCCCTGCCGCGTTGCCGCCATCGCTGCCGTTGTCACCGTTCCCGGGGGGCGTCGTGCCGTTGGGGGGTTGCGAGGTCATGCCCGGCGCCCCTCGAATTCACGCCCGGCGATGTCATCGTCGCTTACCATGGTCTTGTGAGCACAGCGCACGATGATCAGGGTCACGTTGTCACTGGCCCCCCGCTGAAGCGTTTCCTCCAAAAGTGCGTCACAGGCCGCTTGCGAGGACCGGCCCCGCATGATCGCTGCGATCTCGTCATCGGCCATGTGGCCTGTCAGCCCGTCGGAGCACAGGAGGAACGTGTCTCGGTCGCGCAGATCACCGGAGACATGATCCAGGTCCGCCTCGGCCTCGACGCCGATGGCACGGGTAATCACGTTCTTGCGCGGCCAGGTCTCGGCCTGTTCGGCGGTGATCGCGCCGGAGTCGAGCAACTCCTGCACCTCGGTGTGATCGCGGCTCAGCTGGGTCAGGGCACCGTCGCGCAGGCGATAGAGGCGGCTGTCGCCGCACCATATACCGGCGAAATTCGACTCATGGATCAGCAGCGTGGCCAACGTGGCCCCGATCGTGGCGCCATCATTGCGAGCGGAATGGTCCCGAATGTCCTGGTTCGCCTGCACGATCCGGTCTCGGAACCGCGCGTTCAGGTCCGGCGCGCTTGATGCGCGGCTGACCGATTCGGCACGGTCGACGATCATCTGTGCAGCAAGGTCGCCGCCAAAATGCCCGCCCATCCCGTCGGCCACGAGCCAGATGCCCTGTTCCGATGCGGCAAGGAAGCGGTCCTCGTTGTGGTCTCGCACGCACCCGCTGTGGGTCACGGCACCGGTCTCGAAACGGTATCGCGTGTTGTTCATGGTTTCTCACTTTCCGGCGGGCGGGGCACCGCGTCCGTCAACATGAAGGCAAAAGTTTCAGGGTCGGGCAACCCCGCAAGGCTGAGCACGCTTGTCGGCCCCGAGGTATCGGGCGCCCCGGCAACCTCGACCCACCAATAGCTGCGGTTGGCGGCGGCCAATTGATGATCGCTGGCACGGATATCGGCCCAGACGCCGCTGTTACCTTCGGCATCATGCGTCGTCGTCTGCGCCCAAAGGGATTGCTGTACCAGCAGGTCCTCCATCGCTTCGGCCATCTGGGTCCGGCGCGGGGCCGCCAGCGCGGCAAGATCAGACTCGACAGCGGCCAGGTCGCGGCCATCGCGGGCACCATGCAACAGCGCGTCACAGGCCGCGTAGAAGGTGCGGTCGGGCGGTGCCAGCACCGGCGGCGGCATCAGTCGCGCGTGGCTGTCGGCCAGGATCACCGCCAGCGGGAATAACCGGCCTTGCTTGTCCGCCGAGGGCAGAAGCACGCCCGTGATCGCCCCGCTCGCCTTTCGGGCATGGCCCCGGAAATCGTGCTGCCACTCGCCCGCAAGGACACCGGGACCGATCCAGAACCGCCAGGCCGGGGCCTGGCCCCAGGCCGTGGCCCAGCCCTGGCCCAGAACATCCCGGGTGCCCTGGACCAAGGGCAGCAGCCAGTCCTCTAGCGCCCGCATCAGGTCACGATCCAAGGCGCGTGCGATGAAATCGCCGCGGGCGGGTAGCTTGCCGAAGAGCCCGGCCTCGCAGGGTTCAACACTGTCGGACACGGGAGCGAAGGGTGTCTGGTCGAAGGGTTCGGGGTCGGGCGCCTCCGGCATCCAGGCCGTCGACGCTGCGGTGTCCGAGCCGTCCGTCACCGTGGCGCCGGATGGAGCTGCCGGGTCTTCGGTGTCCGGCTCGACCGGCGCAGCGATCGGGTCGGGCTCTGCATTGGCGGGGGCATCGCCTCTGGTTTCTTCCGTCGCGTCGTCGGACACCTCAGGGGAGCCGCCGTGGTCCTCCCCGGTGCCTGTCTGATCGGTGACGCCGATTTCCGCCGCCACCTCGGCCCCGTCCTTCGTCTCGGGCGCGTCCTTTCGTGGATCGTCGGTCGTGTTCACCATGCGCTCCCCCCTACAAACCGCGCGGACATCGGAAATCCCAGAGTTCACGCAGGAAGAACGGATTTTTCGACGCGGCGGCGTTGATATTGTAGGCCACGTAGCGTCCGCCCACGTCCAGCCGGATGTTGACCGATGACCCCGAGGGCCGTGGACGCCCACTGTTGATAAGCCGCATCAGCGCCCAGGGTCCAGGCGCCACGCGCTTCTCCGATTCGCGCCCGCGCAGTTCCGGCGACAATTGCACCGAGGCAGACCCGCCGCCGCCACCGGCGGGCCAGAACAGGCTTTGCGCCAGGCTGCCGGATTGCTGGGTCGTAATCACTTGGCCGTTGATCTCGAGTAGCGCAGCGTCGGCGTCGGGGTGCAGCGCCGTTTGCCGGATCGTCACGTCAAAGCCCGGTATGGAATTGCCGGCGGGAAAATAGGCGTCCCGGATCGCCGCCGCACGCTGGAACTGGGCCAGTGTGGCGGGCGACATCTGGCTGCCCAGCGGGCTGTCGGACTTCCATTCCCAGTCCTCGCTGCCGATGTTGGCATGAGGCAGGAGCTCTTGCTTGAAGAAGCCGTCGATCACGCCACCCGGGGAAAAGAGCCGGGCGAATTCGGCCACGGGCAAGTCTCGATTGGCACGCCCGTCAAAGGGATAGCTGTCCGGGATAAGCGCCTCGCAGACCTGCGTGACCTCGTTGTTGAGCTTTTCGTTGAGCGCGGCCAGCGTCGTGTTGGCGGCATCCCCGGCGAATTCGTCCGCAGCCTGCTGGATCATCCGCGCCAGTTGCGGCGGCAACCGCGAGATGTGGCGCGTCAGAAGGGCCGCCTGCGTCGACAGTTCCTGGCCGAGGTTGGCCGGGGCCTGACCTGCGCCCGCGGTCGAGGTCAGCAGCAGCCGGTAGATGTTCTGAAGATCGGCCAGCAGGACGTCTACCGGGCGACCCTCGGGCAGGTCCTCCGTCAGGTCGTGCCAGCGGCGGAACTGCGCCTCGACATTGGCTCCAGGCAGCGGCGCCGCCGCTCCTTGTCCGTCACCTTGACCGTCCGAGGAGGCGCGATTCTGGGTGCGACGGTTGGACAGCACATCAAAGCCGATGCGGCTCATGCCCGAGGCCCGGTCGCGCATCCGGCGCATGACCTCTTCGCCGACCATGCCGGCAACCTCGGCACCCTCGCCCTCAAGCTGACCCATTCCGGCTCCAAAGCCACCTTCCTCCGAGAACCCGGCGGTCAGGCGGGTCTCGCGGTTGATCGCCTCGACCAGTTGCAGGATCGGCGACTGGCGCGGGTCCGAGGCGGCATTGAGTGCGAGGAACTGCGGCGCCCCGGCCGCCATGGGCCGCAGCTGCAGGTTGTCCAGCGCCGCGTTCCAGGCCTTGGTGAATTCCAACGCGTAGCGGTTCATCATCGCGGGACCGAGCCGTTGCAGCTCGCCCGACACATCGGCGGCTTCGGCGCGCGCGCCCAGAACCCATTGCTCGGTCTCCAGCTTGGTCGCCACATCCGCCAGCCGCGGCAGGAAATACTCGTGAAAGCCGGCATAAGTGAAAGCGGCCGACACGGTCAGCTCGTCCAGCGTGCGCCCGTCCAGCGTCTCGAAGACAAGCTTGGCGTCCGGCCCGGCGCGAAGGCCGATATTGAACGGATCGGCCTCCTGCGGGCCACCGCCGCCCATGACCAGCAGCCAAGCCTGGTCCTCCAGGTTCATCAGGGAAAGGATCTGCTCGGCGCGGGCCACGAGCGCGCCATTCAGGTCGACGCGCGCCTGGCTCTGGGTGGCGGAAAGGTCGAGCATGGCCCAGAGGTGGGCCTCCATTTCCTGGCGCAACTCGCGCATCGGCCCGGCACCACGATAGGCTGGATCGCGCGACCATTCGTCAACGAACCAGGCCACGATGAAGGGGTCGTCGGGCGCGGGGGCCGCGTGCCCGAGCAGTTTGTAGACCTTGAGCGCCTCGTAAAGCGACAACAGGTCGTTGGTGCGGATATCATCGGCGATGCGGTTCTCGACATGCAGTATCAGGCGCGGGCGCAGATGCCGTTCAAGTCCGTCACGATAGGCGGCCTGTGCCGCACCGCCCAGTGCGTCGCGTTGGCTCAGCCCGAAACCGTCCTGCCAGGTGCCGGCATCCTCGGGTTCGGCATAGCCTGTCGGCAGAGTGCTGAGGTTACGCAGTAGCGGCAGGACCGGGGTCAGGTCCGCATCGGCGATCTCGGCCTGCTCCAACTCCAGCCGGGCCTCGTCGCTGTATTGTGCGACCGCGGCTTCGGCGCCGCGGACAAGGTTATGGTTGCGATAAAGGCTGTTGCCCCAAAGCCCCGAGAGCACCAGCGCCCCGATCACCAGGAGAGCGATCGTGCCATAGCGCAAAAAGCCTTCGCGCCGCACCGCGCGGGAATCCTGCGACACCCACCCGGCCTCGGCAAAGATCACCTTGCGCAGAAGGTCGTGCAGGAAAAAACTCTTGCCCCGCCCCGAGGCCCCGGCGCCTGCGGCCGTCATGTCACCGAAGCTGCGCTCCATCGCGCCCAGCACCTGGTCGATCGGCGTGCCTTCCTGCGTTCCAGAGGTGAAATAGAACCCGCGCAGGACCGCGTTGACCTTGTAGCGGGTCGACCCGAAGACACCGTCGAGCAGCGAAAGCACACGGTCCCTGAGCATGGCGACCTGCGCGGGAAAGCCGAAGATGGCGATGCGGGCAACACCGTCGGGTTCCTCGTTCATTCGGTCTGTGACCTCGGCCGAAAGCCGTGACAGCAACGCGTCGAATTCGGCGGCCGCGTACGGCAGCGTGGGTTCCTTGCGGCTGGCCGGGCGGAAGGTGGCACCCCAGACCTTCTGACGTCGCGAGGCACTGAAGCTGCCGAAAAACTCGGTGAATCCGGCCACGAGGTCGGCCTTGGTGAACAGGACGTAGACCGGAACCTCGACGCGGAAGACCTCGTAAAGCTCCATCAGCCGGTCACGGATGGCGGCGGCATGAGTGGCAAGGCTGTCGGCATCGCCCTGCAGGATATCCTCGAGGCTGATGGCCACGATGACCCCGTTCACCGGCTGGCGCGGGCGGTTCTTCTTGAGCATGTCGAGAAACGACATCCAGCTTTCGCGGTCGGCCTCGGCGTCGCTGTCGTGGGTGGTGTAGCGCCCGGCGGTGTCGATCAGGACCGCCTCTTCGGCGAACCACCAGTCACAATAGCGGGTGCCGCCGCTGCCCGGCATGGCTCCGCCGCCAGAATCGGCCAGGGGAAACTGGATGCCCGAGTTGAGCAGCGCCGTCGTTTTGCCCGCACCGGGCGGGCCGATGATAACATACCAGGGCAGCTCATAGAGATAGGCCGAGGACCCCGAAGAGCGGCGCAGGACGGACAGGGCCTCTTGCAGCTTCTCGCCGAGCACCTCGCCGTCGCCCGTCGGGCCCTCGGGAACGATCGCCTCTTCCAGCGCCTTCTCGGCGCGGCGCCGACGTAGCCAGCGGATCAGGTAGAACAGCCCGACCGTGCCCCAGACCAGCACGATGAGCAAAAGCCTGCTCCAGACACCCGCGAGGATGTAGACATCGGCAATGCCCACCAGCGGCCCGCCGAACCACACCGCCATAGCGAAGGCGACCAGCCCCAGGATGATCAAAAGGGGACGCAGGATACGCTTCATGCGCGGGCCTCCGGATTTCGGCGTCTCATTGCCCGCCCTCCTCTCGGCGGATCAGGATTTCGACCCGGCGGTTCTTGGCGCGGCCGTCGGCGCTGTCGTTGCGGGCAATGGGATCGTCCGGCCCGGCACCGACCACCTCGATCCGATCGGGGTTTTCAAGGGCCTGCCGGATAACCTCGGCCACGGACTCGGCCCGTGCCACCGAAAGCTCCTGGTTGTTGCGATAGCGGCCGGTCCCGCTCATGGGGACGTTGTCGGTATGGCCCACGATCCGCACGTCGCCGGTTTCCTCTTGCAGCATCTCGGCGATGCGCCCGGCAATTGGAACGAAATCTTCCTGGATGTCGGCGCTGCCGGTGTCGAACAGGACCAGGTTGTTGGCCGTCACCGCGATGAAATTGCCGCGGGTGTCCGCGGTAAGGTTTCCCGCCTCGATATCCCGGGAGAGGGCATCACGAATGCGTTCCAGCTGGTCGGGCGGGTCGAATTCGGGCGGCTTGTAGGGTTCGGGATCAACCGGCTGGCTCGGCAATGTGGACGCGCGCGCCAGTGCGATTGTTCCGCCCGGGTGCAAGTCGCGCATCCGGTCGGCAACCTGGCCTGCATCACCCGCAAGATAGACCCGCATCCCGATGTAGCCGCCGCAAAGCACCGCCAGCACCAGGCTGGCAATGATCCACAGCGGAACCCGCCCGCGCTGGTGATGGGTCGGCGTGGCGATCCCCTCCCAATGGGGCGATATATCGTCATCATCGCGGGCACGCACGCGGCGCAGGGTCTCGTATACGCGGCGGCGCATGTGCTGCAGGTCGACATCGCCGCCGGGCGCTCCGCGATATTGCCCCTGGAACCCCAATTGCAGGCAGATCAGCATCAGTTCCAGCAAGTCGTAGCAGCGCGCCGGGTCGCCCAGCGCACGCTCGATCTCCTGGAAGATGCCCACACCCGAGGTGCGCCGATTGAAAAAGCGCGCTTCCATCGCGTACTGCACCCACACGTCGCGATCCGTGCCGGGTAGGTTCTGCACGATGTCGTCGGCGGTCCCGCACAACACGTACTTGGCAACCTGGGCCTGTTGTGGATCGGCCCCTGCGGTACGGGCGCGGTCCTCGAATTCGTCAATCTCACGGGTCACATGGGACATCAGAGGCATGGCATCGAGATCGACGACCTGGCTGCGCAGGCGACCCAGCAGCATGAGCAAACCCGCGGCCGCGGCCGTCAGCGGGTTGTTGCCCGCAGAATGCCCCGTTGTTGTGCCCTGAAGCGCCCTTTCCAACGGTATCTTCTGGATCGGAGCGGCCTGCGGCGTCGGGTCGGGGCGCGACATGTCGGGGAAGAACTGATCCTGACCGGTGCTGCCCATCCATGCGTGCTGACCACCGGCAGAGGCGGGGGGCAGCGATGCGGGGCCAGTGCCCCCTGACGCCGGCCACTGCGGGGACTGGGATGGGGCCGGGCTGCCTTGGCCTCCCTGAGGGGTGCTCCAGGGCAGAGGGCGCGCGCCGCTCGACCCGGCAGCCCCTCCCGATCCCCGGTCCGACGTGGCGCCCCCGGCCGGCGACCAGACGCCGCCTTGATCACCCTGACCGCCACGGTTGCCCTGCCCCCCTTGCGCCCCCTGAGAAGACTGGCCGCCACGACCACCGGGAAGCGGCGCGATGACCGTCTTCTGGGGCGGCCTTCCGGGCTTGTCACCGCCGCCCCCGGGAGGCGAGGACTGGCTCATGACGCGGTCTCCATGATTGCCCAGATTTCAAGTTCCAGCTCGGGCCAGTCGCCGGCGAAATGGAGGCCGATGGCCGAAGCGGTCGAGAATTCGCGCCACAGCTCCGACCGCTTGTCGATACTGAAATAGACGTGGCTGGTCACTGCCCGAATCTGGTGCGGCGGGGTGGGCATGTGAACAAGTTCCAGCCCCGGCAGGTTGCTGTCCACGATCTGGCTCATGCGAGTATTGGGACCGACCTTGCACAACACCGGAAACTGTTGCTGGATCTGGGTCAGGGGCTTGTCGGCGGCCACCTCGATGACGAAGGCGGCATCTCGGAACAGGTTCCGGTCCTCGACCGTCGCGATGTAGGAATTCGGCACGGGCTGTTGCAGGTCGAGACGAATAGCACGGCTCATGTCGCGGCTGATCAGCCGCTGTATGTCGCGCAGCACCGGCGAGAAGGTCTCTTCCAGATCATCGTGATCATAGGCAGGATACTCGGGACATAAACGCGTGGCATCAAAGGTCCACAGTTCCCCCGCGAGCCGAAGCAGCGCGACATAGAGCTGTTCGGGGTGGACATAGCGCGAAGCGCGCATGTGCCGCAGACCGCCGATCTCGCGATTGAGAAGCAGCAACATGGAATAGTCCGAGGCCTGCAAGCCGCCACCAGATCCGGGATCAGCCGCATAGCGGGCCAAGGCGGCCAGACGTGTTTCCACCCAGCCAACAACCCTGTCTATCCATCCCGAGACCACGGCGTGGGCATCGACGGTGATCACCGGCGGAGCGAAGGCAGGATCGAGCACGATCGTCTTGTCGCGCACTTCCACGATACGGGCGATCTTGAGGCAACTGTAACCGGGTTTCGGCGTCTTGCGCACCTCCAGAGCCAGGCGCGGGTGGGCGATTTCCAGGTCATGCTCCAGGCGCATCGCGGCAGCACTGTCGGCGATGCGCTCGCGGTCCAGAACATAGCGGGTGGCGCGGCTCGACTCGTCGTCGGTGCCCACTTCGCGGCCATTGGCATCCGACATCGGAACGGTCAGCCACACGAATTGCCCCTCGGCGCTGTCGGGCACCGCCACCGGATGCGGCAGAACGCTTGTCCCCGGCAGATCGAATGCCAGGCCATCCGGGAATATGCCGGTCGCGCGGCGCAGGCCGAACAGGTTCTGCTCGGACAGGTCGGAGTCGATTTCAAGTTGCGAGAACCCCCACGGGTATGGCGCGCTGTAGCGGCTCCGCTGCTCCAGCAAATGCTCCATGTAGCGGTCGCTCTGCTGCAAGTGATGCGCCTGAAGGAAGAGACCTTCCTTCCAGGCGACCTTGCTGTGCCAGGACATGGTGGTATCGCCTTTCGACTTATGCCATTGGTTGCAAGACAGGTTAAAGAATTCACTGTGTTGAAATCAATGACACGCCAATCCGTTTCCTTCCAAGGAATTTTTCGCCAAAATAGGGCTTTCAGCCGCCCGACGCGGAAAACGGCGGCATGACTCGCATCGTTATCCTGACCGGTGACGAGTTGCGTCATCGCTATTTTCGCATCCGCATGTCACTGGACCCGCGCTTTGACGTGGTGCTTTCAGTCTGCGAGGGCATCGAGAAGAGCCTTGGCGCTCGCACCCGGGCAAGGGCCGATGCCAGTCCCCTTGAACGATGGCATGCCGAGGCCCGTGACCAAGCCGAAACGGATTTCTTCGCAGAGGTGGCCGGGCATCTGCCAGACGAGTCGCATCCGCGCCAAATCCCCAAGGGCGCGATCAATAGTCCCGACGTGGTTGCGCTCGTGACGGATGCCGCCCCTGACCTGATCCTCTGCTACGGGGCCTCGATCGTCCGGGGACCGCTGCTGGACCGCTTCGTCGGCCGGTTCCTGAACGTGCACCTGGGCCTGTCGCCCTGGTACCGGGGTAGCGGCACCAATGTCTGGCCATTGATCGAGGGCAAGCCGCACATGGTCGGCGCGACCTTCATGCATATCGACGCCGGCATTGACACCGGCCACATCCTGCACCAGATCCGTGCCGGGATCGCGCTGGGCGACAGCCCGCACAGTATCGGCAACCGCCTGATCCGCGATATGACAGGTTGTTATGCCGACCTCGCCGCACATTTCGGTTCGCTCGACGATCCGTCGCAACCTGACCCGGAGCAGGGCCGGCTTTACAGGCAAGCAGAATTCGATGCTGAGGCCTGCGCCAGGCTCTATCGGAATTTCCGCGACGGCATGATCGAATCCCACCTGTCGGGTAGCGACCGCGCACAGCCCGCCCCGCTGGTGCGCAACCGAACGCTGGAGAGCCTTGCATGAAGGCCATCATGTATCACTATGTTCGCGACTACGACGCGGCTCGGCCGCATTTCCGGTTTCTCGACATCGCAAATTTCCGGCGCCAGTTGGACATGTTCGCGCGCGAATACGGCTTCGTCACACGTGCTGAATGGGATGCCTTCGTGACCCTCGGCGAGATGCCCCGGACGCCGGGCAAGATCATTCTTACCTTCGATGACGCGATGTCCTGCCATTACACCCATGTCTTTCCCGAGCTGCGCGCAAGGGGTTTGTGGGGAATGTTCTACGTCTCGACTCAACCCTATGAGCAGGGCCGTATGCTCGATGTTCACAAGGTCCACCTTCTTTGCGGCACGGTATCCGGCCCGGACCTTTTCGACCGCGCTCGCGCCATGGTCGACGAGAGCATGATCCCCCACGCCCGGCGCGATGCCTTCCGCGAGGCCACCTATACCACCCAGCACAATGCTCCCGGCGTGACCGAGGCCAAGCGGCTGCTCAACTATTTTCTCGACGAGGCGCATCGAGGGGACGTGATCGACGCCCTGAGGGCCGAGTTCGGCCTGACCTTCGATTGCGACGCGTTTTACGTGAGGCCCGAGCATTTGCGACAGATGCAGGCGGGCGGAATGATGATCGGAGGGCATACGGTCCGTCACCCCGTGATGAGCAAGCTCGACCCCGCCGCGCAGGGACGGGAAATAACCGACTGCCTGGAATGCCTCGATGCGGTCTGTTCGCCCCCGGTGCGCAGTTACGCCCATCCCTACGGCGGATTCCATAGCTTCGACGCGGCAACGCTGGCGGCGCTTGGTGACAATGACGTGGCATTTGCATTCAATGTCGAGCCGCGCGACATAACAGATCTGGACCATCAATCGGCACGCCACTTCCTGCCGCGTCACGACTGCAACAGCTTCCGCCATGGCGCGGCAAGCTGACATCCGGCGCCCCCATTGCCTTGGCGCGCGGTTTTGGCCACCATGACAGCACGCTTTCCTTCGGCACCACCGTGACACCAGAGGTTTCCATGATTCTGCACCAGTTCCGCGCGACCGGCTTTGCCGTTCTTCTTGCCCTGTTCCCGGGCGTTCAAGCGCAGGCACAGGACAGCGCGCCCGACGCGCTGCGCGAAACCTTTCGCGATTGGACCGTGCAATGCGAGATGCGTCCGGAGACCGGCCGCGTTTGCGAGATGCTGCAGCAAGTCAGCCATGACGAGACGGGACGCAACGTGTTGTTGTTCTCCTTGCGTTACAACACCGACGGCGACCTGGTCGGTGTCCTCGTGCTACCGTTCGGACTGCGGCTTGCCGAGGGCGTACAGATCGCTGTTGGCGAGACGGTGTTCGGGCCCTTCGGCTTTGACACCTGTCTGAACAATGGATGCGTGGTGCTAGCCGTGCTCGAGCCCCAGGACATCACCGCCATGCGCGCCGGCGTAGAGGGGCAAATCCAGGCGGTGACGCGCAACGGCGAGGCCTTCGGAATCCCGGTTTCCTTCATGGGATTCACGGCAGCCTTCAACAGACTGAACGCGCTTCAGGACGGCTGATACGGAACACAGCGATCACCCAAGCCGACCAAGCGGGCGCAACCTCCGCGCGCAGTGCAAACAACGCCATCTATGTGCCAAGCGGCACAAGTGCACTTTTCAGAAACGCTTGAATTCTAACGGAAGACGCCCGTCGTCCAGAGCCGCTCAAGTCGCGACTCTTCTTCGGAAGTCGCCGTTTCGACTGGCTGCTGGGTCGTCACCACGATGGTTGAGGCTTGCACGACCGGGGGGACCTGCGCCTCCGGGCGCGGCGCCGGGCGTGGCGTGCTCTCGCTTACCGGGCTGGCCACACCCACCGGCACGGTTTCCCCATCCGCCAAAGATGAGGACGGCGAAAAAAGACCATCCTGCGCCGCAGCGGCGAGGGCCGCTTCACCGCGGGTGGACAGGATCGGCCCTTCGATCACAATGGGCGCAGACGGGAGGGCCGGTTTTGTCGTGGCAGCCTGAACACGGGTCCCCTCTGCAAAACCCTCGATGGCCTCTTGTCCTTTCGGACCCGAAACGTGAGACGCCATTGAATCACTTGCCTTGCGCAATTCCAGCGGCGAGTCGAGCGCCATGGAAAGTGCCGACCAAGCCATGCCTGCTGTGCCAACAACTGCGAAAGCCGCCATGGAGACGGCCGCAGCTATATTGCGCCGCTGCGACCCGCGCGACGATCTGGCGTCTTGAATATTGAATTGTGCGGTCATGATTCGTGCCTGCCTTTGCTAGGCCCCCTGAGGTATACTTAGCACAGTTGGGCTCTTTACGAAAGGGTGCTGCCTTGGAGTTGCGTCATGCGTCGTTGAACCGTTAGCAAGCGCAGTCGACCCGGATTTCCACATGGCCCGATTTCCCATATCCTGCAATGTGTTATGGTACCCTCGGCGCTTACAGACCATCATACGATCAGAACGCAGAGACCTCAGCGATATTCCGCCGGGGGCCAGGTTCCATCCGCGCGCATCCGCTTCACAGCTGCAGGCTGGTAGATCTCTTCGAGCAGCCCGCGCCCAGCGAGAATTGACCTCACGTCTGCCAGCGCCTTGCCATAACGGCCTTCCGGGTCGACCCTTGAGCGCGCTGCCAGAAAGGCAAGCGTGTAACCGCGGCCATCAGCAACCTGGACCCGCGCGCCGTTCTCAAGCAACCAATGCACCGCGGGCCAGTTCTCGACCACTGCAGCAGCCAACGCCGGGCTCGCTCCGTGGTAGCCGCGCGCCTCGATATCGCCGCCGGCCTCGATCCAATCGGCCATGCCGGCCATATCTTCCTGCTTGATGAGCCAGAAGATGCCCGGCAACCCGTCAGGTCCAAGCGCCTCGATATCCACTTTCTCATCCGACATGGCCCAGCCTCCGAATCCAATAACGATAGCCAGAACAACCAGCGCACGCTGCCAAATCAACCTGGGTCTGGTCATGGGCATCCGTTCGCGTCCTGCTGTTCGGTGATACCCTGCGTCTGGGCATCGAGTGCACGGTGAACCGCGTCCATCATGTGAAGGCGGCCGCCACGCGCCGCCGCATGGCCCGCCGCCCCGCCCGCAACAGCCCCAAAACCGCCCTTGAAAGCCCCCAGGACAGCGCCCCCGGCCCCACCGGCATAATCCGTCCAGACGCTCTCACGCGCGGGCGGCAGCGGCCGGCGGTTGCCGACTGCAGGCGGAATCGGTGTGTTGTCCTGAGACGCGTTCAGTATGTCGCCGTCCACGAAATAGGCCTCCACCGGCAGATCGTCGGCGATCTCGGCACCGTAACGTTCCACCGTTCTGGGATGCAGCCCCGCCGCGTTGAAGGTATGTCCAGGGGCACCCGTCGCAGCCGAGGCCGCCGAGGCCAGCCCACCACCCAGGGAATGGCCGACGAAACTCACTCGACCAGGCGCGGCATCGTTTGCCGTCGTGCCGATCTCCATTGCCTGGTTGTAGTAGGCTGTCTCGCGTCCCAGGCCCTGCCGGGCATTGGTGGACCAGTCCTCACCACTCAGCATGTCCGTGCCCTTGAATGCGACCACATAATTTTCCCGTCCAGAGGCCGGATCGGTTTGCACGAAAACCTCCGAGCGGAAATTGCTGTCATTCAAGCTGGTGAGGTCGTGTTCGCCATCATGCAGATCGAGGGCCATGAGGTCCTCCTGCGTCGCCCGGCGCGTGTTTTCCGGCAGTTCGGCGTCCGGGTCGCCATAGGCCGCGCTGGCCAGAAGCGCGTTGTCACGCGCGGCCTGATTGTCGGCCATTGCGTCTGCCAGTTGCTGGCATATCGGCGACAGCAGGGCGGGCCCGGAGGGCGGCACCGCTGCCGTCCCCACCTCGCCGATGAGCACAGTGGGTGCGCCCATCGTGATCGACCCGCCGTGCGCGGTCGTGTCACCCAGTCGTGCGGCCGGCTTGCCGCCGACGAAGACAGTCGGGCTGCCCTTCATGATCACGTCGGGCGGTCCGGCACAGGTGCACTGATCGCCCATTCTGGCCTGCGGCATGCCTGCGACGAGAACCGTCGGCGCGCCGGCGACCACCGGCCCGCCGACATGCGGCTTGGGCCCCGGGTCAACCAGCGGGCAGACATGCATATCCGATATTCTGGCGGCAGGCGGCAAGATGAGCACTCCGTCAAGGTGCGGTGAGAGGTTAGCAGGATACGAATCGCTTGTCATGCATCCCGGACTGTAATCGGCCGGGAGCCAACATCTCAGCCGACCGGATCGTTACGCCCGGTGACGTGGCGGATGAAGCGCGCGGTTGCGACGGCGCGCGGGACGGCGGACCGTAGCCGTGCAACCTTCTGACGGTCCGTCGGCGTAGTTGCCGGCCAGTCTTCCAGCGCCTGGCGCAGTGCGGGAAGGTCAAATCGCTCGGCCATGTCAGGGTCACGCGCCAAACCGTCCAGCTCGGCGATCAGGCCGTCGCGTTGGCGACCCAGTCGCAGGTGCCAGTCCGCGCTCTGCAAACCGCGGCGCCGCTCTTGCAAGACCTCGTTCGGGATACGTCCCGCGAGCATCCGCCGTGCCAGCCAGCGGTTTTGCCCATCGCGCAGGAATTGGTCATCGGGAAGGCCGAAGCAGAATTCCAGGAGCGGGCGATAGGCTGTCGGATCACGCGAGGGGACACCCTGCAGAATGTCCGTGGCCTGTTGCATGTCCGCGGCTTCCAGCGTGGCGTTGCCCAGCATCGCGAGGCGTGCAGACCGACTGTCGGCCTTGCGGCGAAAGAGCGGGTCGAACCCGACGTCAGCGGCCCGTTCGACAACGCGCATCCGTCGCATGTACGCCGGGGTCATCGGGCACCAGTGGGATAGCGGGTCTGCCAGCGTCTCCGGTGGCGCCCCACCCAGGCGGCGCCAAAGCGGACGTGGCAGGTGCGGCGCCACGGCCTGGCGCCAGAACCGAATCGGTGCATACCGGCGAGACCCGCCGCGCCAGGTTTCACGCGCCAAGCGGCCCCATTGCCCCCGCGCCAGCCACCCCGAAAGTGCGCCAGCCCCATCGAAGCTGAAGGTGAAATTTCCCCATACGCCTGTCAGAAGCCGATCACAGGACTGCGCGCGCGCAGCGCCATGAACCCCATGCAGCCAGTGGAGGGCCATGGCATTACGCGGCGCGGCCCCGGCCACGAGAAACATCGCATCGAGATCATCGTCAAAGGACTTGCCCTCGCAGTGCACCCGATGGGCACGCAGATCGGCGTGCATGGCTGCCAGGGCGGCAACATGGGGCCACTCGTCCCCGAAGCTGCGCGGCCCGGGCACGATACCGTCCCAGGTCGGTTCGGGAACGGCGCAGAACCCGTCGAGTGGCTGACCCGGACGTTGCGCCAGAACCTCCGCCGCGACGGCCTGGCTGTCGAGCCCGCCCGACAGGCTGACCCCGGGCCGCGCCGCGCCGTCCAGCGCCGCTGCGGTGGCCTCCGAGAAGAGCGCCCGTCCGGCCTCGACATAGTCGGCATCCGAGGAGAGCCGAACAGCCGGCAAGGACGCCGGGTCGTAGTAGCGCGTCACCCGCACCCCCGAGCGGTCAATGATCGCGCGACACCCGGGCATGAGGCGACTGACACCGCGAAACCAGCTGCGGGCATATTCGTCATAGTTGAGGTAGAGCGAATCGGCGATCTTCTGCTCGTCCAGTTCGCGCGGGACTTCGCCGGTCGAGAAGATCGGTCCCGGCACAGACGCCACGATGGCCCGCTCCCTGTCGTGCCAAATGTGCAGCGGCGGCCCGGTCAGCGGGCTGCGCACCACTTCGAGCTGGGCCCGGTCGGGATGGTGCAGGATCACCGCGAAGGCCCCGACGACGCGCAGGTCGGCCTGCTCCTCCCAGGCATCCCGCGCGGCGGCATAGAGCCGGGCGTCGTCCCCGGCCGCGATCCCCAACTGGCTGCGCAGCTCGGCGCGGTTGTCGATGTGCCCGCAAAACAGCACATGCAGGCCAGAGCGCGCGCGAACAGGGGTCCAGCCGCGCCGGGCTGGCGCCATCGCCAAGGCCGCGTGCGACGTGCGACGCACCATGCCGGTGGCCCCGTTGGCCATGCCCGTTGGCAGGGCGCGCGCGAGCCTATCGGCAAGCCGTTCGGGCGGCGCCTCGCCGTCCCATCGGATATATGCCGCGACAAGTTCTGTCATATTGCCCCGTTGACCGCCCCTGACACTGTCGGAGGCCACACTAGGCCTGCAGCCGGTCGCGGAAAACCGTGATTGTGCCCGGTTTGCAATCCAGTGCCATTTTTGGGCCGCGCCGCACTCGATGGGTTGCCGGAGGCGCGCAAAAGTTATATTTCTCACCACAAGCTGTGATTTTCGTGCGCGGACGTGCGCCGTCACGATGTCATGTAAAAGAATGGTAAGCTTGGCGGCGGCATGCAGCTTCATACGCCAAAACGCTGAAGAGGATTTTGAACTGATGGCCGATAAAGTGAATTTTGACAGCGGCGAGCAGCGCAGCCAAGAGCCCTATGTCGCACCGCGCCTCGTGCATCTTGATCACCGCGCGACACAGAGCGGCGCGGGAGGTACAACAACGGACTCTTTTGTCGCGCTCACGGCGAACACGTCCAACGCTCCCTCCTGACGGCCACGTCGGGTCAGCTGTTGGCCCGACCGGCGCACCCGGCCCACGCTTCATGAGGCAATGACCCCCCGGTTCACATTGTTCCGGGGATTTTCGTGTGCATACTGGCATCCAACGATGGAATTGCTCGATGACCACCCTTTCAAATACGTCAAAGCTGATACGCGCGCCTGGTCTGATCGCCACTGACATGGACGGTGAGACGGTCATGATGGACATGGAGACAGGCGCCTACTTCGGCTTGTCCGGTGTCGGCGGCCGCGTCTGGGACCTGTTGGCGGACCCGCACAGTCCGTCAGAACTGACCAAGGTTCTCGTCTCGGAATTCGATGTCGATCCGGAAACCTGCCGCGCCGACCTGCAGCAATTCCTCGAGAGCCTGATCGAGAATGACCTTGTCCGCCTCGTCTGAGTCCGGGCTGGCGCGGCGCAAGCTGCTCGCGTTCTTCGGCCAATCCCTGTTCGTCAAGGCATGGTTTGTGCCGGTCTGGCTGTGCTTGGGCCTGGCACGGGCTGCAATCTGCCTGACGTCGTTCCGCCGCATCGCTCCCCGCCTGGGCCGGGACGCCGGTCTCGACCCCTGGGTGCCGCTAGCAAGTAACCGCACCGAGGCGCGCGCGCTGGAAATCAGCCGCGTGGTCCGAATGGCCGCGCGCTACACGCCCTGGACCTCGGATTGCTACCCGCAGGCGATAGTCGCCCGCGGGCTTATGGGTCTCTACGGTGTGCCATACATGCTTTTCTTCGGGCTACGACATGGACGCAGCGGGCAAATGGAGGCCCATGCCTGGATCACCTGCGGGCGCATTCCGGTGACCGGCGGCGCGGCATTCGATCGCTTTACAGTCGTGCGCCAATTCAAGGCGCCCGCTCTGCACTGGCCCGCACGATGACCGCGCCGGCGCTCTTGCCCTGGCAGGTGGGTGCGCTGGCCGCCGGCCGTTTCGATGCCTCGGCGTTGACCGACGACACGGCCCGGGCGTTGATCCTGCACAGGTTGGCCATCGCGGTCGCCGATCAACTACCCGGTTCGACCCCCGAAACCACCGCAACGCGGCTGATACTGGAGCGCCGGAAACGGGCCGTCATGACCATGATGCAGGTCGTTGCCGCCCTGCGCCGACTTTCCGCCGCGCTGGAAGCCGCCGAAGTGCGCCACCTTGTCATCAAGGGCCCGGCACTTGCGGTGCAGACCACAGGACACTGGCAAGGACGGCCAGCGACAGATATCGACCTCCTGATTGCCCCGCGGGATGCGGGGCGCGCGCATCTGGCACTGACCGCGGACGGGTTCGCGCGTCGCGACGGACGGACGACCGCACCGACCGCCTCCTATCGCTGGTGCCAATGCGAACTGGTCTACACAGGGCCGACGGCAGTGCCACTTGACCTGCATTGGCGGATGGACACGGCAGCGGGACTCTGTGACCTGCCTTTTGATACGCTGTGGGGCCGCCGCTATTCCGTCGAGATCGCGGGGGACACCGTGCAGACGCTTGACCCGGTCGATGCGCTGCTGTTCACCGCAATGCATGGAAACAAGTCGGGCTGGAATCGCTGGGGAATGATCCTGGACGCGCACCGGCAATGGGACGCGCTGTCTGCCGCCCAGCGCGATACGGCCTTGGCCCGAGCAGACCTGGCCGGTTGCGCCCGCCCGCTGGCCTTGATGCTGGCGCTGATGGTCGAGACATCGGACCCGTCGTGCCCGCCGCGGCCCACCCCTGAGACCGCTGGACTCTGGCGCCCCCGGGCGCGCACCCTGCTGTCACGCACGGCCGAAGCCACGGCACCATCCCAAAGCATTCCGTCAGCGATCGGCCGCCTGCTGGACGGGTTGAGAATGGCGCCCGGGCCCCTGACCGCCGCCGGCGGACTGCTGCGCGGCGCATTGCGGCCCATGATCCAGCCCACCGCCTATCGCGCGCATATCATGGCGGCGGTCCGCCACCGGCCCAAGGCCCATGTTACGGATCGCGGGCGGGGCTTGTGAATGGCGGTCGGATGCCATAGCGATTGTTGCGCGGCGGGCGATGCCATATCCTGTGTTAACCGTGCCAGTCGCGGCCCCATTGAGACCCGTTTCGAGGAACACTCACCGATGCGAGACTGTCCTGCCGCGCCCCATCGCCAGATCTTCGGAAAGCCGTCTGTATATGCCTCATGCGGGCAGGAGCTTGAGTCGTGACAAACAGCATTCTGACAGTCTGCACGGGAAATATCTGCCGTTCTCCGGTCGCCGAAGCGGCCCTGCGGATGCACCTGCCCGAGCTCGACATCGCCTCGGCCGGTCTGGCAGCGCTGGTTGGGCGCGACATCGACGCCGACAGCGCGACGGCCGCAAGGGATCAAGGCATCGCGTTGCTCCCGCACAGTGCCCGGCAATTCAATGCCGACATCGGGCGTGTGGCCGACATCATCCTGGTCATGGAGACCCATCATCGGCAGGAAATCGCGGCCCGCTGGCCGCAGTTCCTTGGCAAGACTTTCCTGCTGGGGCATTTCGACGGCGCACAGGAAGTGCCCGACCCCTATCGCCAAGCCATGGGAATGCATGAGCACGCGGTCGAGATCATCGCCCGGTGCAGCGCCTCCTGGGCCAAACAACTGGAACTGATGCGCTCATGAATCCGACGGCAAGCCAGACGATGCCCGATGACGATGAAGGCAGCGAAATCCAGATTGCGGACCTGGCCACCCAGATCATCGCGCGCAAGTGGATTGTGGTTGCAACGGGCCTCATCGGGCTATTCGTCGGCACCCTGATGGGTCAGTTGCCCCCGGACGAGTATCGGGCCAGCGCGCTTGTGCATATCGAGCGACGGTCGCAGGGGTTGGAACTGCCAGAAATACTTGTGGGACGCGGCTTCGGGAACTCCGGGGGCAATCGCATGGCGACGGAAAGCCATATCATTCGTTCGCGCTTTACCCTCGCTCCGGTTGCCGATCAATTGAATCTCGACTGGCGGATCGAGCCGAACCGGTTCCCGGTGATTGGCCATATGGCCGAGCGGCGGGCCTGGCCGCAGATTCCGGATTGGATCCTGCCGAGCTATACGCGCTATGGCGACAGCGTGACACTGGACCTTCTGGAGGTGGATGACCCGCTGATCAACCGCAGAGCCAGGATCGTTGTAACAGGCGAAGACACCTTCGATGTCAGCATTCGCGACCGCGAACCGGTCACCGGCAAGGTTGGTGAACTGATCGAGCTTGTGCCGGGGTTCCGGTTTCGCCTGTCGGAACTCGATGCCACGCCCGGTCGGGAATATACGCTCTGGCGCAGCAACGAACTGGCCTCGGTCGGGCGGGCGCGTGGGGGTTTGCGCATCAGCGAACGCTCGCCGACGAACAGCGGCATCGTGGATTTCACCTACACGGGTCCCGATGGAGACCAGACCATCGAGATCGTCAACGCCGTGGTCGAATCCTATCGGAGTCAGAATCTCAACCGCCGGGCCGCCGAGATCGACCAGAGCATCGCTTTCATCGATGAGCAGCTTCCCGAGATCCGCGCTCAAACAGCCGAAGCGGCCGAAGCTCTCAGCGAATTCCGCCAACAGACGCAAGCGAGCAATCTGACCACTCAATCGCAGCAATTGCTGGACCGGATCGTGGGCATCGAGGCCGAGCTCGAGGAACTGCGGTACCGCGAAGAGCAGCTTGCGCAGCGTTTGACGGAAAACCACCCTGACTATCGAGACCTGCTGGACCGGAAGGCGCGGCTGGAAGAGCGTCTGGAGGAAATGCGCCAGCAGGCCACCAAGCTTCCGCCGCTGGAACAAGAGCTTCTGACCCTTCAGCAGAACCTCGAGAGGTCCGTCGAGATAGAACGCCAGTTGACCAGCCGCGCGGAACAGCTCAACATCACGCGGGCAAGCGCGGTCAGCAACATCAACATCCTGGAACGGGCAGAGCGCGCGCGGCACATCGGCCCCGAACGGCGCAACCCGATGTTCGCCGGGCTTTTCGTGGGGCTGATCGTTGGCGTGCTCGGCATCTTCGCGCTGAATTTCCTGCGGCGCGGTATCGACGACAGCCGCGCGATCGAGGACTTGGGCCTGCCCCTTTTTGCCACGATCAACCGTGTTGAGGGTTTGCGTTCCGGAAAGGACGAGACGGAACTCTACCCACTCGCGCGCACCCGACCCAATGACATCGTGGTCGAAGCCCTGCGCGGCTTGCGAACCGGCCTTCAGTTCTCTCTTGCCACTGCCCCACAGAAATCCTTGATGGTCACCTCCCCGGCGCCAAGCATCGGTAAATCGTTCATCTCGTTGAACCTTGCTTTGGTCTCGGCGCAGGCCGGTAGCCGCGTACTCCTGATCGACGCGGACATGCGCAAGGGCAAATTGCGCAAGCAATTCGATCTGCCGCGCAAGCATGCCGGCCTGTCGGATTTGTTGTCAGGCCGCGCCGAGATCGACAAGGTTCTGGTGTCCGATCCCGAGATCAGCCTTGATTTCATCGCGTCGGGCAGCTACCCGCCCAATCCCGCTGACCTTCTGACTGCGGACACCTTCCGCAAACTGTTGGATGAAGCGGCCAAGGAATACGATATCATCATCGTCGATTGCCCGCCGGTTCTTGCGGTTACCGATCCCGGCATCATCGGCCAGATGACCGGCATGTCGTTGCTGGTGGTCAAGCACCTGGAAACCACGAAGGCCGAGATCCAGTCGTCGCAGAAAATCCTCGCCAACAGCGGTGTGCAACTGTCTGGCGCAATTCTGAACCAGTTTGACGCCTCGGCCAGCCGCTATGGTCACTACGGCCACAAGTACGGTTATTACGGCGGCTACAAGTATCACTACAACTGATCGCCTTGCGAGGGAATCGTCTACCATGTCACGACGTGTCTTCATAACCGGCACCGCCGGGTTTATCGGGTTTCACCTTGCGCGGGTGTTGCTGGACGAGGGGTTCACCGTGCACGGATATGACGGGATGACGGACTATTACGACGTCCGGCTCAAGCACGCGCGCCACGAGATGCTCAAGAAATACACGGGTTTCACCGCAATCGAAGCGATGCTGGAGGACCAGGCCGCGCTTGATGCGGCAATTGATGCCTGCGATCCGCAGGAAATCGTGCACCTGGCCGCGCAGGCCGGCGTGCGCTACAGCCTCGAGAATCCCCGCGCCTACATCGATGCCAACATCGTCGGCACCTTCAACGTGATGGAGGCCGCACGCCGCCACGAGGTCGCCCATTTGCTGATGGCCTCGACCAGCTCGGTCTACGGGGCCAATGTCGAGATGCCCTTCACCGAGACCGAGAAAGCCGACACGCAGCTGACGATCTACGCCGCGACAAAGAAGGCAAACGAGAGCATGGCGCATTCTTATGCCCACCTGTGGAACCTGCCCACGACCATGTTCCGCTTCTTCACGGTCTACGGTCCTTGGGGACGCCCTGACCTGGCGCTGTTCAAATTCACCGACGCAATTCTCGACGGGCGACCTATCGACATTTACAACCACGGGGATATGTATCGCGACTTCACCTATGTCGACGATCTGGTGCGCGGTATCCGGCTGTTGCTTGACGCAGTGCCCGAGCGGCCGAAGGATCGCGCGAGTGTTCCGATCGGTGACAGCCTGTCACCCGTGGCGCCCTGGCGCGTCGTCAATATCGGCAACTCGGACAAAGTGCGCCTGCTGGACTTCATCGATGCCATCGAAGCGGAATTGGGCATTCCCGCCCAACGCAACTACATGCCCATCCAGAAGGGCGATGTGCCCGCGACATGGGCCGATGCGAACCTTCTGCGTGACCTCACCGGCTATCGCCCGCAAACAGATTTCCGGGACGGCATCGCACACTTCGTGACCTGGTTTCGCGACTACTACGGCAAATAGGCGGCTACGGCTGGCCCACTTGCGCCGACATGGGGTCACGGTAGGATGCTGACGCGCCGTGATCGCGGTGAGGAGTAGCAAGGCAAGGGTCATAAGATGCCGCGCGCACGGACATTCGGCCGGTGGAGCCGGCCCTCCTTGGCGCTATGGGGCGTACTCGTGGCATTCCCAAGCGGGGCAGCGGCAGATTTCACCGTTTGCAACGACAGCTTCGACGTCCTGAACCTTGCAATAGCGCACGATCCTGGCAACGGTTTCGTGAGCGAGGGGTGGTGGACCATCGCGCCGAACCGCTGTGTCGCCGTCATAAGAGAACGCATCCAAAATCGCTATGTGTATGTCCACGCGACGGATGTCTTCAACCAGCCGGTTCTGGAAGGCGGCGCCGACTTCTGTATCGACGAGGGCCGTTTTCGGATCGCCGGGCCCGAAGACTGCTGGGCCCGTGGCCACATCGCGGCCCCGTTCGCGGAGGTGGACATGGGCCAGTCGGAAAACTGGACCCTGATCCTGAACCTGTCAGGCAGATTGCCGGCTGACGCTTCGCGCCCCTGATGACAAAAAGAAAAGGGCCCCATCACGGAGGTGAAAGGGCCCTTGATCTGTCTTCGTTCAGGATCAGAACTGCAGGCGCATCTGCCCGGTGATCCCGGCGCCGCTCACGTCCTCGCCGAAGCGGTAATCGGCCCGGACCGAGTAGTTGACCTGGCGCACTTGGCCCGGCGTGGCGCTGAGGACGCGAATATAGTTGCCGCCCACGCTGAGCTCGCCGAAGTCACCAACCTCGGAGGTTGTAAGGGTTTCTGTTGCGATCCCGTCCGACGTCGAGAATGTGCTGTCCCGGCTGCCGCTGCCGTCCATGTAATATGTCGCCGTCACGAAAGTGTTCGTGGCCGATTGGGCGGCGGCGTTGACATTGGTCCGACTCAGCGTGGTGCCCACGAAACCGGTCTTGCTCGTATGATCCTCGAAGTCGAGCCGGCCCAGCGTCGCGCCGAGAGGGTTCTCGAAAAGAAGGGTTCCTGTCGAGGTGCGAGTGACATTGAAGCCCACCGTCGGCAGCAGGGCCAAGCCGTTGCTGTCAAGATCGTAACGGTAGGTCAGGCTGCCGCTGATCGAGTTGCTGTCGGTCGCCACATCTTCATCACGGATATCAAGGTCCGGATTGTCGAAGGTGTAGTTCGAATTCGCGTGACGCAACTGGAGTTCACCCGACCAGTTATCCTTCGACGCGGCGATATAGCCCCCGAAGAAGTACTGGTCGAATTCACCGGTCGTGATCAAGCCGGAGGCTTCCTCGGCAAAGTGGCCTTGGTTGGCGCCGATAAGCAAGCCGGCGGAGACATCCCAGCCCCCGTTGAATGCCTCGAAGCAGCCGTAGTCGATGCCGCCCTGGACACCGCCGAAGTCAAGCTGGCCGCTGGAGGTGGTGGACAGGCCACCACCGGTCACGCTGCTGGATTCGGTCTCGGCACGGCCCCCGGTGACGCGCGCCCAGTTGCCGGTGCTGCAATTGCCCGGCGTGTCGAAGGCGATCCCGCTCACGTAAGCTCCGCTGGGGCGGTTGACCGTGTTGGTCACCAGGCTCTGCACCGACGACATGGAGGCGGCAACGCTGCCGAGCGCCGGGTTCAGGTTGCCATAGATATTGACCTGCTCGGTCGACGGATTGTTTGGATCCGTTTCCTGGACGAGGCTGTAAAGGACAAGCCCGCTCGGGCCTTGCGGCAGGTCGCCGTTCATGTCCGAGGTCAGGCCAGCTCCGAAGCTGTCTGCTTCGGCGACAGTCACGCCATTCTGCTGCAGTGTGTAAATCGCATTCGTGCGGATTGAGTCGACCGAAACGGTCAAGGTTCCTTCGAGATCGTCATCGACAGTCAGGACGTCCGCGAAGCCGGCGTTCGTGCTCGTAAGGTCGACGTCGATGTTCAGGGTATTGGTGCCATCGACCGTGCCCTGAACAGTCATGCTGTCCCCGGCCGCGTCGTTTTCCATGTCGAAGGTGCTTCCGGCAGACCCGGTCACGCCGCCACCACCGAGAATTACCGAAGTCGACCCCGCGGTGCCACTCCCCAGCCCGATGGTGCCGCTGTTCACCATCGACCCGTCGTAAGCCAGCGAAAGGCCGTCGGCCACCTCGATACGTCCGCTGTTCGTGAAGGTGCCGCCCGAACTCGTCAGGTCGCCACCCTCGACGTAAAGCGCGCCGCCGTTCGTGAAGTCGCCGGTCTGCGTCAGCGCCCCGGTGGTCGTGAATCCGCTGCCGCCGTTCGTCGTGACGGCCCCGTTGATCGTGCCCTCGGCATTGGTCATGCCGCCATTGGTCGTGACGGTGCCAACGATCGACCCGTCCGTGTTGAACTCCCCACCATTCACAACGACGGGACCCGTGATCGTCCCCGAGCTATTCACGACGCCGCCGTTCTGGCCACCGTTCAGCGTGACGCCGCCAATGAGGAAGCCGCCCGAAGAGAGGTTAATGGTACCAAGCCCGACAGTCGTACCGTTGAAGACGATACCCGTCGACGTGACATCCGCCGTGGCACCGTTGCCGACGCTCAGCCCGTCGAAGATATCGCCACTGTTGGTCAGGCTGCCTGCCCCATGAGTGACAGTACCATCGACCGACCCGGTCGACCCGATGTTCACGGTCACCGTCGCGTTACCGCCGGTGGTAACAACGTCACCGCCAATATCACCGTCATTTGTCAGGGTGCCGCGGTTGACGGTCGCGGTGCCGGTAAGCTCGCCGCCGTCGTCGATGGTCACGGTGGGAGCAAGGCCGCTCATGTTCACGTCGCCATCAACTATGCCGCCGGAGTTCACATCCAGCGTCGCGGTGCCGCTCACGAACGTCGTATCGGCGCTCAAGGTGCCATCGACCGTGACCGGCACACTATCTCCGGCCCCGAAAGTCGTCGCCACGATCTCGCCGCCGGCGTCAATTTGCACGGTGGCCTGCTGGTCGGACGTCAAGGTGATGACGTTGAGGATGCCGGTGGAGCCGATCGTCATCGCGCCGCTGGAATGTTGCCCCGAATTGAAAAGCGGGCTTGCGCCACCATCGATCAGGATGTCAGCGCCGGCGTCGACGGTGACGTCATCGCCCGCAACGGGCGGGGCTGGCGTCCAGTTGCCGGGGTTGCCCGCGTCATCATCAATGGCACCGGTCCATTGCTGCGCCTGTGCCACGCCGGCCAAACCAAGCGCGGCAAGCATCGCCACGGCGGTCGTCGACCGGAAAAGGCCGCCGCGCGACGGACGGCTGTTCTTGCGCGCCAAAGTCGGGGTGTTACGAAATTGGATCATGTCTGCCCTCTGAATAATCGGCCCATTAATACCATATCGCGTGCCGGTCGGGCCTGAACTGCGAACGACGACGTCGTCAAGATGTGATGCTGGACGGACATTACGCGCAAATCGTCTGTTGCCTCAACCAAAGTTTTTGCATCGAGGCGCACTCCCCGTCGCTGGCCTGTGACACAGATGCACGTTGTGACCCATTAGCAACAAATCGCCACCTGTTGGCCCCCGGCGCGACCGGTCCGCCACACCGGCGCACGCCACCTGCATGCTTCAGGCTTTGCCCCGAGCCCTGGAATTGGTCATACTGAGACAGGCGGGCGTGGATGGCCATGGACGTCAACCTGCCGAATCGAGTTTCGATTGACCGGATCAGAATTTTCAGCAGAGATTGTCCAGATGATATCCCAGAAAAACCGGCTTGGCGTATTCCATCCGCCCGACAATACGGATACCGGGCCAACAACCGGGCTGGCTCTGATGCGATTCACAGGGCACGAGGCCGTCAACGACCTCTTCGAATTCGAGGTCGAGTGCCTCAGTTCGACCGCGGGTATCGATTTCGACGCGCTCCTTGGACGCAATGCCTCGGTTCGGCTCGGCACGACCGACCCCGCCCACCCGGAACGCTACTTCGACGGCCTGCTGACCGAGGCGCGCTGGCTTGGCCCGGTCGAGGGCGGTCACGGCTACACGCTGACCCTTCGGCCCTGGCTCTGGGTGCTGGGGCTGCGGCAGAACCAGCGGATTTTCCACAACATGACCGCGCCCGACATCCTTGCCGCGATTTTTGGCGAATACGGCTTCGATCACGTGTCGAACCTTCAAAGCACCTATCCTGAGATGGAATACACCGTGCAATTCCAGGAAACGGACCTGGAGTTCGCGCAACGGCTGATGTCGATGTATGCCATCAGCTATCATTTCCGCCACGAGTTGCACGGCCATACGCTCGTGCTCTTCGACGAGACCGAGTCGCTGCCCGACGTTCCCGGCCAGTCCCGCCCCTACCGGGTGACAGACCGGCAGTACCGTTTCCCCGGAGAGCACCTGCACGACTGGGTATCGGGGCGCCAGATGACGACCGGGCGCGTGACGATGACGGACTACAACTTCACGGCGCCGACTGCCGCGATGCTGACCGAACGGAGCATCGGGTCGGGTTACGAGAACGGTGACGTTGAATCCTTCGTTTTTCCCGGTCGCTATCCGGACAAGCTCGCAGGCGACACCCTGGCGCAGACTCGCGCGAACCAGGCAAACAGGGACGACATGCTGCACTCGGCCGCGGGCGATTGCGCCGGGCTTATGGCCGGCATGCGGGTAACCATCACTGACCACCCTGAAACCATGATCAATGACAAGACCTACGTCGCGCTGTCGTGTGAACACAGCTACGTCACTGAGGGCTATCGCACGGGCGGCGGCGCCCCCGCCGAGGAGTCGAGCTACGAGGGGAAATATCGTTTCCGCCTGGCCGACAAACCCGTGGTCCCAGCCGCCGCCCCGGTAGCCCCACGCGTTCAGGGACCGCAAACCGCCATCGTGACGGGCAACGGCGAGATCGACTGCGACCACTATGGCCGCATCCTGGTCCGCTTCCACTGGGACCGCGAGGGCGCCAATTCCATGCGCTGCCGGGTCGCGCAGATCTGGGCCGGCAATGGGTGGGGCGGGCTGGCCGTCCCGCGTGTCGGCATGGAGGTCGTCGTCGAGTTCATTGACGGGGACCCGGCGCGTCCGCTCGTCGTCGGCTGTGTCTACAACGCAGACAACATGCCGCCATTCGATGTCAATGATGGCGGCAAGACCATGGGCATGAGAAGCAACTCGACCCCCAACGGCGGGGGCTACAACGAGATCGCCTTCGACGACACCGCGGGCGAGGAAGAGATGCGCCTGCATGCGCAATACGACCTCAACGCCGAGATCCTCAACGACCAGACTTGGCATGTTTTCAACGACCAGACCACGAACATCGACAACGACAGCAAAACCGAGATCGGAAACGACGAGACCCAGACTGTCGGCAACAATCGCGAAGCCTCCGTGGGTACGAACGACAGCCTCGAAGTGGGCGACAACCTGACGGTAACCGCGGGGTCGAAGATCACGCTGAAGGTCGGCATGAGCTCGATCACGATGGATTCCAGTTCCATCACGCTCAAGGCGCCCACGGTCGAGGTCAAGGCAACGCAACAATTCAAGTCGAGTTCCGGGATCACCTCGGAACACAAGGCGGGCGGGACCATGGTCATCAAGGGCACCCTGGTGCAGATCAACTAGCTATGTGCAGGCAATGCAGGCAGGACAGACGTCATCCAGAAACCCCCGGCAGGGGGGCCAGGCTCATGCCATGCAGCAGAGGCTCGACTCCATGACGCAGTCGCTTCAGACCCTGCGCTGTCTCACGGCGCCCGAACTCTTCGCGATCCTGCCCGAGATGGCCGAGGACATGGACGGTCGCCCGCAGACGGACGAGGGCGTGATGGACTTTGCCAGGCGCCTTCTGGACGGCCCGACACCGGAAGAGGCCGTGACCTGCGCCTCGCAGATGTTCGCCCGGCGCGTGGCGATCTGGTGGGGGCACGAATGCCTGCGCCATGTGGGCGACCACCTGGATCAGAACGACCTTCAGATGATGGAACAGGCCGCGGCCTGGGTGGCGGACCCCGAAGAGAGCCTGCGCGCTGCTATCCTGGAGCGGGCGGCGGGGCAGGAACCGCGCACCCCGGGTGTCTGGCTCGCGCTGGCGACGGGATGGGCCGGTGGTTCGGTCGCACCGGCTGACAGCGCCCCGGTTCCGCCGCCGCGTTTCCTGCCCGGTCGCGGGGTGAACGCGGCGGTGCTCACAGCGCTGGCCCGGGTGCCGCAGACCCGGCGCAAGTCCACCCTGGACGACTTCCTGGCCATGGCACGGGACCTTGCGGCCCCAGATCTGGACTGACAGAACATAGCGGATGAACAGCGGCGCGCCCCGCATAGGGGCCCGGGCGCGCGGAAGAGATCGAGACCATGGCGCAACAGACGCTTCACCTGCGGATAACCAACATGACGAGCCTGCCGGACGGCGGCCCGCTTGAGGCGACCGCGGCCCCCGGCGAGATCCTGGAGATCGGCCGCGATAGCGGCATAGGCTGGAGCCTGCCCGACCCTCGCCGCTTCATCTCGGGACGCCACCTCGAAGTTCGCTACGAGAACGGCGGCTGGTGGCTCTACGACATCTCGACCAACGGGACCTTCGTCAACGGCGCTTCATCGCGCGTCAAGAGCCCCCATTCGCTGCAATCGGGGGATCGCCTGCAGGTGGGACATTACAGTGTCGAGGTTACCCTGGACGCGACCGCGGATGGCGAGACCCCGGCAATCGGATCGGCGGCGCCACAGGCGGGCACCCCCCCACCCGCGGACATCTGGGGCGCCTCGTCCGGCGGCGTGCAGGTCTCAGAGCCTCAAGCGTCGCCGCCGCCGCAACAGCCGCCCGCGGACATCTGGGGCACCGGGTCATCGGGCGGTGGTGTGGCGGGCGGCCCGGCCCAGCGTCCCCGCCCCTCTGTTCAGCCGCTGCCTGGCGGCGCCGGTGGGTCGATGCCGCCCGGACCTCAGCCGGGCCCAGCGCCCACGCCGAACCCTGCGCCGCACCCCGCGCCACCCTCTGGCGAGGGAAGAGCCGCGCCCTTTGCCCAGCAGCAGGCCGGGCCGCAGCCGCAACAACAGCCCTCTACGGACGCCGTCCTGGCCCAGATTGCCGCGGCCGCGGGCTTGCCCGAGGGCAGCCTCTCGCAGGGCAACCCGATGGAGACCGCCACCGAGATCGGACGCGCGTTGAATGCCCTGAGCGAGGAACTCTCCAGCCTTCTACAGGCCCGCGCGGTGGCGCGGCGCTCGGTTCGGTCGGGCCAGGTGACGATGATCGGGCGCGAGGACAACAACCCGCTCAAGTTCATGCCCGCCGCCGACCAGGCGCTCAGCGCCATGTTCGGCCCGCCGCGCCCCGGCTTTCAGCGCGGCGGCGAGGCCATCCGCGCCGCCTTTGCCGATATCAAGCGCCACCAGTATGCCACCCACGCGGCGATCCAGCCCGCGCTTGCACGTCTGCTCGACGACCTGGCGCCCGAGACCATCGAGGCCCGCATCAAGAAATCCGGCATCCTGCAGAATCGCCGCGCCCGCGCCTGGGAAACCTTCGTCGAACGCTGGGACGCCAAGGCCCAGGCCCACGATAATGGCATGCTTGATGTCTTCCTCGCCTACTTCGCCGAAGCCTACGACGACGAGAACAACCGGTAGACCGACAGACAAACAGGTCCGGGGCAAACGCCGGCCGGGCGCCCCCGGCGTTTGCCAAACCCGATTTCCGTGTTAGCAATTTACCATTGATGTGCGGATTTCCACGGAGGCCCCGGATGCGCTCTCTCTCGACCCGATCCCTGATAACGGCCTGTCTGCTGGCCCTGAGCCAGGTCCTGCCCGCCCCGCTGGCAGCACAATCGGCAGGCAATTTTGAGCTGGAACTCAACAACACCGAGTCGGTAGAGGGCGGATGCCGCCTAACCTTCGTCGCCAAGAACGCCACCGGAACAGCGCTTGAGCAGGCGGCCTACGATGTGGCCGTCTTTGACGATACCGGCGCGGTGTCGGATCGGCTTATCCTCGAATTCGGGCGGTTGCCGCAGGACAAGACGCGCGTCGTGCAATTCCTGCTCGACCGGGATTGCGGCCGGGTCTCCCGCTTGTTGCTCAACGGCGCCGAACAATGCACGCCCGAGACCGGCGGCGAGTCGCGGATCTGCATGGACGCGCTGGCGCCCGGTTCGCGCACGGACGTGCAATTCGGAAGCTGAGGGCCGGTGCCGGCCCCGCTGGCGCGCCCCTGAAAATGGAACGGTCCCGACATGCCCCGATTCCCGATCGAGGAGATCAGCGCGCTCGCCTGGGGGGTCCTCGGCGCCCTTGCGCTGCTGTCCGTCTTCGCCGCCACCGTGGTGCTGGCCAAGCTGATGCAATTCCGTCGCGCCGGCCTCGGCGATGACAGCATATCGCGCACCGCCGCCGGTCAGTGGTGCGCGGGCGAGCGCGCCGCGGCACTGGCGGCCGTGCGGGAGGCCCGCGGCCCCCGCGCGGCTTTGCTCCGCGATCTTTTCGAGACGCTGACCGCATACCCCGGCAGGCGCGCACTTGCCCAGGCCAGGGGCACGCAGCGCGCGCTCGAGGACCTTTCGCATCTTGGACAGAACATGCGCGGGCTGGAGGCGGTGGTCCAATCGGCGCCGATGCTGGGGCTGCTGGGTACCGTGCTTGGCATGATCGAGGCCTTCGGCCGCCTTTCTCAGAGTGCCGGTGCGGCAGATCCCGCAGAGCTGGCCGGCGGGATCTGGACCGCCCTGATCACGACAGCCCTGGGTCTCGCGATAGCGATCCTGTTCTACTTTTTCTCCCTGTGGCTGGAATCGCGGATCGCGCGGGAACGCGAGGCGCTGGACAGCCTGCTGGCGCAGGTTCTTGGTAACGAGGATCAGGCCGCGCCGGGGCAAGCGCCGGCAAGCGGCGCCCAGACCATGGTCGGCGGCCCGGCCCCCGTCCGATGACGGCTTCAGTGGGTGATCTGGCAAGCCCGGTGGGAACGGGCGTTCTGCCGCCCCCAGTTGACCGCAAGCGCAGCGCTTTCGCGCTGACGCCCTTGGCCGATATCATGTTCCAGCTTCTGATCTTCTTCATGCTGTCCAGCAGCCTGGCGCCTTATGCTCTGCTGCCCATGAGCGGCCCGGCCACCACGGGGTCCGAAACCGCGACACGAACCAACGTGGCCAATACGGCGACCGCTCAGGTGATCTGGCACCTTGAACGGGGCCGCCTGCGGGCCGGGGACAACAGGATCGATCTGGCTCAGCTTCCTGCTGCGCTCGCGCGGTTGCGGGGTGACGGGATCGAGGACATCGTGGTCTTCGTCACCGAAAGTGCCCGTGCCCAGGACCTCGCCGACCTGATGGAACCTGTGCGACGGGCCGGTTTCGCACGGCTGCAATTGATCGGGCGTTGATCGATGGCCGCTTTCCTGCCGTCAGCGAAACCCCGCTTCAGGCCTGATTTTTCCTTGGCCACGGTGAATATTGTCCTTTTGCTGCTGCTCTATTTTCTGGTTGCGGGTGACCCGGCCGAGATCGAGGAACGCGCGATCACGCCGCCGACGGTGCAGGACCTGCCGCTCGACGGTTTGCCTCGACCTCTGGTGACAATGCGCCCGGGGGGCGGTTTGGCGCTGAACGGGGTGCCCATCAGTCCTGATGCACTGCGCGGTCGCATCACTTCGGACGAGTTTTCGCGTGTGCATATTCTGGCCGGGCAGGATCACCCGGCGCAGGCCGTGCTGGCGCTCTCCGGCATCCTGTCCGCGGCGGGGGCCGAGGTACAGATGGTCACCCTGCGCCAAGAAAGCAGGTCCGGTACAGGGCGCGGCGGATCATGACCGCCGACGCCTCCCAAGCACAGGGCGCGTCAAGCTGGATTCTGGCTGCAGGCCTGTCACTGTCGCTGCATATGGCTGCCGCGACCCTGCTTGTCGTCGGGCTGCCGGGGGCACCCGAAACGCCCTCGTCACCCGGCACCGGCATCATCGTGCGCAACATGGCGCCCGAGGTCGGCACACGGGCCGCGGCCGCCACACGTCCGGCCGCCGAATCTGCAACCAGACGTCAGGCCGGGTCGGAACCTGCTGAACGGGTCGCCCCCCAAGCCCCGGCGGATAGTGTGACTGACACCGCTGAACCGAGGACACGGCAAGATGGCGTTACAGAGCGACCGGACCAGACACGCTTGTCAGCACAGGCACCCAGGCGCGTGGGAAGCAGCACCGGCGGCGGCCTGCGGCCGGACCCAGTCTCTGCGGGCACCGTCGCATCCCTCGCCGCATCCGTCGCGACCGCAAACGGGCCAATCGCGCGCATTCCGGCCGGGGCTGGCGCTCCGGTGCTGGCCCAGCGCACCGCTCCGTCCCAAAGGCCCGATCCGGCGCCGGCGCAAGTGCTGGAGCCCGCGCAGGTCCCGACAGAGGATGTGGGCAAGACACAAGACCCCGCGCAACTGACCCATGCCAGGGCGGCTTCCGTCGGTACGGCACCGGTCACTACGGCCCCTGACACCACTGCGGCTGGTCGGACTGGCGCCATCGCCCCTGCCCGGCGGGCCCCAGAAACCACGCGTCCGACCGCTGCCCTTCCGGCCACGGGGCCTGCCCCGTCGCGCAGGGTCACGCCACAGAGACAGGCGCGTGCCGAAACCCCTCCGCACCAGGCGACCGCGCCATCCACTGCCACGGACCGGGTTGCGCAGGTCCCGCGTGAGGGCCTGCCAACCGAAACCACCGCACCGCAGAACCGGGTCACCACCGCGGTGCGCGAGACAACGACGCCTGACCGTCGCACGCGTACACCACCGCAGGAAACCGAAGACCCGGCAACGCGGGCCACTCGCGACGGGCCGAACCGGCGCCTGTCAGACCGAAGTGCCGCGCCCTTGGACGAGCCCGCCGCTGCGGGCCGCACCCCGGCCGAGCGGGCCTTCGCACGCGCGATTGGAACGGCGCGCGCGATCTTCGCGGTTCCCTGCCGGTTGATCCGGCCCGAACGCGGACCAGAAGGCCAGCGGCAGATCGCGCTCTACAGCCCCGAGCCCGACGACCTCGCCCGGCTGAGCGCGCGATTGGATC
>Ga0102928_1000089_pt1 | contig 47344 bp, 43 predicted proteins | sample SalPonR1_B_D1_MG_FD_78504 | JGI IMG/M metagenome (GOLD analysis project Ga0102928, IMG submission 78504) | Salt pond soil microbial communities from South San Francisco under conditions of wetland restoration - Salt Pond MetaG R1_B_D1_MG | ecosystem: Environmental > Aquatic > Marine > Intertidal...
ACTGTACGGCGTCGTACAGTATGTGTCCACACCGAGATCGATGCGCACGTCGGTCCGGACCTCGACACCAACTCGACACCATGACCGCACTCACCACTCACGAACTCGACTCACCGCCCTGGTTGCGCGTCGAGACCACGCTGATGTCCACGGCGCGTCTGCTGCGCGCTGCGTTCGACGCCCGCCTCGCCCCGCTCGACCTCAACCTCACCCAGGCCAGCCTGCTCGGCTACGTGAACGAGTTCGGCCCGACCACCCAGACGCATCTCGCCGACCACCTCGGCATCGGGCGCGCCGCCATCGGCTCGGTGATCGACCGGCTGCAGGCCCGTGGCTTCGTGGAACGGCAGCCGCGGCCCGACGACCGGCGGGTCTGGCTGGTGGCGATCACACCTGCCGGCGGCGAACTCGCCCGTGAGATCGCCGAGGTCGACGAAGTGTTGCGCGCCGAACTCCGCCACGGCATCGGCCGTGAGGAACGTCAGGCCCTGGCCTGGGTGATGACCCGGCTGCAGCAGAACCTCGCCTCCGCCATCACCCGCACGTCACAGCCCGCTGCGGCCCCGACCCCACCACCCGACGCTTCCGACCGATGAGCGAGGCCTCCGTATCCGGTGGCCCGGCTCACCGCCGGGAGCCACGACCCTCAGGCGATGAGCGAAACCCCCACATTCGGGGGGCTCGCTCATCGCATCGATCCACAACCACAGGAGCAACACCATGACCGAAGCAGTGATCGTCGACGCCGTCCGCACCCCCGGCGGCAGGCGCAACGGCAAGTTGAAGGACTGGCACCCGGTCTCGTTGGCCGCCCACGTCCTCAAGGCCCTGGAGGAGCGCAACAACCTCGACACCGCCCTCGTCGACGACGTGATCATGGGCTGCGTGATGCAGGTCGGTGAGCAGTCGCTCAACATCGGCCGCAACGCCGTCCTCGCCGCCGGGTGGCCCGAGGAAGTGCCGTCCACCACCGTCGACCGCCAGTGCGGATCGAGCCAGCAGTCGATGCACTTCGCTGCCCAGGGCGTGATCGCCGGCGCCTACGACGTCGTCGTCGCCGCAGGCGTCGAGGTGATGACCCGCACGCCGATGGGCGCCTCCATCGTGCAGGGCATGGGCTTCCCGTTCCCGCAGGAGCAGCAGGACCGCTACGCCGACACCGGCCTGCCCCCGCAGGGCATCGGCGCCGACATGATCGCCGCCGAGTACGGCCTCACCCGCGAGGACCTCGACGCCTTCGGCGCCGAGAGCCAGAAGCGGGCGGCCCAGGCCACCGCCGAGGGTCGGTTCGAGCGCGAGATCGTGCCGGTGCCCGTCGAGATCGACGGTGACTCGGTGATGATGACCGCCGACGAGGGCATCCGCGAAGGCACCACAGCCGAGACGCTCGCCAACCTCAAGCCGGCGTTCAAGGAAGACGGTGTGATCACCGCCGGCAACTCGTCGCAGATCTCCGACGGCGCATCGGCCGTGCTCATCATGAGCAAGGAGAAGGCCGAGGAGCTGGGGATGAAGCCCCGCGCACGGTTCCATGCCTTCGCACTCGCCGGCACCGACCCGGTCACCATGCTGAAGGGCCCGATCCCCGCCACGAAGAAGATCCTGGAGAAGACCGGTCTCACCATCGACGACATCGACCTCTTCGAGGTCAACGAGGCGTTTGCCTCGGTGGTGCTGGCGTGGCAGAAGGAGACCGGCGCCGACATGAGCAAGGTGAACGTGAACGGTGGCGCCATCGCCCTCGGTCACCCGCTCGGCTGCTCGGGCACCAAGCTGATGTCCACGTTGCTCAACGAACTCGAGCGCACCGGTGGCCGTTACGGCCTGCAGGTGATGTGCGAAGGCGGCGGCATGGCCAACGCCACCATCATCGAGCGCCTCGACTGATCCGAGCGGCGCCCCACGCGCCCTCCCATTCCGAAATTTGCCCCGTTCGTAGCGTCTGCCGCTACGAACGGGGCATTTTTCGGGTTCGGGGGAGAGATGGGACGCGTGGGGCAGACTGCCGTGATGACGACCCGAGCGACTGCCGGACCCACCGACCCGTCCCGGCGGAGCTTCGTCATCGACACCGATACGGCGTCCGACGACGCGATCGCCCTCCTGCTGGCCGTACGCGATTCCGACGTCGACGTGAGGGCGGTGACGGTGGTGGCCGGCAACGTGCCCCTCGATCTCGCGGTGCGCAACGCCATCGTCACGCTCGACCTCTGCGGAGGTGCGGCGGTCGAGGTACATGCGGGACGGGACCGACCGCTCGCACGGCCGCTCGACACAGCGCAGTTCGTGCACGGTGAGGACGGGATGGGCGGTGCGCCGCTTCCCGAGCCGTCCCGACCACCCACGTCGCACGATGCCGTCGACGTGTTGCTGGCGATCGCTGCCGAGGAGACCGGCCGTCACGATCTCGTCACCATCGGGCCGCTCACCAACGTGGCGGCCGCGCTCGAGGTCGATCCCGACCTGCTCACGAAGTTCGGCCATGTGTACCTGATGGCCGGAGCTCCCGACGGCGTCGGCAACGTGAACGCCGTGGGGGAGTACAACGTGTGGGCCGACCCCGAGGCGGCGACGGCGGTGTTCGCAGCACCGGGCGACAAGACGATGATCGGCTGGAACATCTCGCGCACCTTTGCCGTGCTCGACGACGGCGAGCAGGAGGAACTCGCCGCCGTCGGGCCGCTCGGCCGGTTCGCCGTGGACATCAACGGTGACGTCGAGCAGTACTGCCTCGACACCGGTCTCGCCGGCTTCGACCTGCCCGATCCGGTGGCGATGGCGGTGGCGCTCGACGACTCGATCGTCACCGAGGCCACGCACGAATGGCTGGTCGTCGGACACGACGAACCGACTCGGGGCTGCACCATCCCCGATCGCCGACACGGGCGCGCGGACCCGAACATCCGCGTGGTGTGGGCCGTCGACGAGGCGGCCTTCAAGCGCCGCCTCGTCGACGCCTGCACCCCCGACGACCACCGATAGATCGGGAAGCCGCCACGAGCACCCGGAATTTGCCCGGTTCGTAGCGCCTGCCGCTACGAATCAGGCATTTTTCGGGATTGTCAGTGGGGGGAGGGGCGGTCGCCGGGGTCGGGCGCCTCGGTGCGGGTGCGCTTCAGCTCGAAGAACGAGTCGACGTCGGTCATCGCCACGAGTGCGTCCCACATCGCCACGCTCTTGTCCGTGGAGGGCACCCGCGAGATCACGGGCCCGAAGTAGCCGGCTCGCACCCCGTCGGCGTTCTCGAGGGCGATGATGGGGGTGCCGACGTCGTCACCCACCAGTTCCAGCGCCTCGTCCATCGAGGCGCCGATGACGCCGTCCCACGCATCGTCGCCGAACGCCGCAGCGTGCGTCTCGTCGAGGCCGACCTCCGCCAGTGCCTTGGCCGGGTCGAAGGAGCGGTCCTCGTCGTGGTGGATGCGGCTGCCGAACTCCCAGTACAGCCTGAACACCCCCTCGTTGCCGTCGGTCGTGCGCACCGACTCCAGCACCCGCAGCAGGCCGTGGGTGAACTGGGTCACCTCGTGGTACGACGATCCGGGGTCGGGCCGGTTCTTGACGAACAGGCTGATCGGGCGCCAGGTGATCTCGATGTCGCGGTGGGGCATCACCTCGTCGACCGCCCACCTCGCGGTGGCCCAGCAGAACGGACAACCGGGGTCGATCCAGAAGTCGACCTGCACCGGCGTGCGGGGGGTATCCGCGTCGGTGGTCACGGTCTCGGTGGTCACGGTCTCGGTGGTCACGGTCTCGGTGGTCACGTTGTCGGTGGTGGGCTCGATCATCGGGATGGGCTCGCTCTCTGGGAGGGGCTGTTCGGGGGATGGGAAAACGGTGTCGACGTGACGCGGGAGAGGCGTCACACCGTCGCCGCGTCGTCGGGGACGGAGATGCCGATCCCGCTGCGCCGGTCGCGGCCGAAACGGGCGATCTCGCCGGGCAGGTCGAGGGGCCGGATCGAACTCCGTGCCGCAACGTCGCGGTCGGTCAGTTCAGCGGCGGGCACGATCCAGACGACCTCGAACTCGATGCCGTCGGGATCGCGGGCGTAGAGGCTCTTGGTGGTGCCGTGATCGCTGGCACCCACCAGCGCACCGTGGTCGCGCAGCAGTTGTGCCAGACGTTCGAGTTCGCCGAGCGTGTCGACCTCCCAGGCCAGGTGGTACAGGCCCACCGTCGATCGTCCGGCGCCGGACGCCTCCGCCGACGCGCCGACCTCGAACAACCCCAGATCGTGGTCGTTCGTCGAATCGGGAGCCTGGAGGAAGGCGGCGCCGGGGAACGACATGACGACCCGGAAGCCGAGGAGGTCGCTGTAGAACCCGACCGAGCGGTCGGCGTCGCGCACATAGAGCACGGCGTGGTTGAGACGGTGGACACCCATGCCCGTCACAACCTGCTTGCGGACACAACTATTCCGCCCGGCGGTCTCGGACGGGACCTGACCGGGTCCGACCGGGCCCGCCCGGACGATCCCGAACCGGTGCGGTGTCGGGTGCCGGAAACCCGTCGACGATCGGGTGGACCGAGCGGCGAGACTGGCCGCGTGACGACGCACCGAGGAGCATCGCGATGGGACGCACTGGCGTCGCTGCTGCGCCCCGACGCGGCCCGGTGGGTGGTCCTCGGCCTGCTCGTCGCAGCCGGCGCCGCCCTCACCATCACCGGCCCGCTCGTGGTGCGCCGACTCGTCGACCGCGCCGCCGACGGTGCCGACACCTCCGAGATCGTGCGCCTCGCCTCGGTATTCCTCGTGATCGCCGTCACCACCCAGATGCTCGCTGTGGTCGTCACCTGGTTCGCCACCGTGGCGGCCTGGCGGACGACGAACGGATTGCGGATGCAGATGGCCCGGCACGTGCTCGGGCTCGACCACGAGTTCCACCGCACGCACACGCCGGGCGAACTCATCCAGCGCGTCGACGGTGACGTCACCTCGGTGTCGGAGTTCCTCGGCAAGGTCGTCACCAAGGCCGCCGGCGCCGCGATGGTGGTGGCCGGCATGATCGTGGTGCTCACCGTGATCGACTGGCGCCTGGGGCTGGGGATGGCGGTCTACGTGGCAGCGGCGCTGGCCGTCGTCGTGCGTGGCCGTCATCGAGCGGTGTCCGAATCGTCCGACGAGATGGGTGCGCTCGGGCGCCTCTACGGCGGGATCGAGGAGCGGCTCACTGCGGCCGAGGACCTGCGTGCCAGTGGTGCCGCCGACCATGTCGCCTGGCGGTTCGTGGAGGACAGCGAGGAGGCGCTCACCAGCGCCGTGCGACGCGAGCGGGCCTTTCTCGTCATGTGGTGGTTCGTTCAAGCGGCCGTCGCCGCCGGCTGGGTCGTGGCGCTGGTGCTCGGTGCGTGGCTGGTGGACGCCGGCACCATCAGCCTGGGCACCGCCTTCCTGCTCTTCCAGTACGTCCTGCTGGTGTCGCGCCCCTTGGAGGAGGTGGTCCACGAACTCGAGACCGTCCAGAAGGCCAACGGCGCCATGGTGCGCGTCCTCGATCTGATGGCCACCGAGGCGACCGTGGTCGACGAGGGCCGGACATCCCCGCCGGCCGGCCCGCTGTCGGTGACGGCGAGTGCCCTGTGCTTCGACTACGGCGACGATCAGCCCGTGCTCAGCGACGTCGACCTCGCCATCGGGTCGGGTCGGTCCGTCGGCATCGTCGGTCGCACCGGCAGCGGCAAGACGACGTTCTCGCGGCTCGTGCTCCGCCTCGTGGAGCCGACCGACGGCACGCTCGCCCTCGGTGGCGTCCCGATCGCCGACATCCCGCTGGCGGAGTTGCGCAGCCGCGTCGCGCTCGTTCCCCAGGAAGTGGAGCTGTTCGCCGGCACCGTGCGCGACAACGTCACGCTGTTCGACGACGGCCCCACCGACGTCGCCGTCGGCGACGCACTCCGCCGGGTGGGGCTCGACGTCCTCGTGGACGCCGGCCTCGACCGCCAGCTCGGCGCGGCCGGCTCGGGACTGTCGGCGGGCCAGGCCCAGTTGCTGGCGTTGGCGCGGGTGTGGCTGCGGGATCCCGATCTGGTGGTTCTCGACGAGGCGACGGCGCGTGTCGACCCCGAGACCGAGGCGCGCCTGGAGGCTGCCGTCGCCGACCTGATGCGCGGGCGCACGTCGTTGGTCATCGCCCACCGGCTGTCGACACTGCGCTCCGTCGACGACATCGTGGTGTTCGAGGGAGGCCGCATCGTCGAGCAGGGCAGCCGCTCGCAGCTGGTCGGCGACGACGACAGCCGCTTCGCCCGGCTGCTCGCCATGGCCCTCGAACCGGCTCGCACACCGACGGAGACCACGCCATGAGTTCCATCGTGGTCGAGCCACCGCAACATGACGACGACAGCGTCTCGCCGCTGCCTCCGGGCAGCTTCGACGGCAACGTGTGGTCGTTGGCGTGGCGTGTGTCGCAGCACCGCGCCCGCGAGACCTGGCTCGGCTGGTCACTGTTCATCGTCTTCTTCTCGATGCCCGCAGCGACCGGCTATCTGCTGGGTCGCGGCTACGACGCCCTCGCCGACGGCGACACGACGGCCACGATGTGGTGGGCCGGCGGCGTCGCGGCGAGCGAGACCGTCCGGATGGTCGCCGTCCACCACGGGGCACTGATCTGGACGAAGGCCTGGATCCACATGCAGTCGCTGCTGCGCGCCAACATGCTGGCCGCCCAGATGGCGAGCGGTGGCCCCGAGGCCGGTCAGCCGGTCGGTTCGGCGGGAGCTGCGATCACTCACTTCCGCGACGACGCCGAGGACGTGGCCAACTTCGTCGACGGTGTCGTCGACGTGTCGGGCGGCCTCGTCTTCACCGTGATCGCCGGATTCGTGCTCGGCTCCGCCGACCCGTCCGCGGCGGCGATCCTCGTCGTCCCGCTGCTCGGGGTGGCCGTCGGCACACGCGTGCTCGACACCCGGATCAAGGAGTATCGGGCTGCGGATCGCGCGGCGACGGCACACGTCACGGGCCTGCTCGGCGACGTGATGGCGGCTGCCACCACCGTCAAGGTGAACGACGCCACCGAGCCCGTGCTGCGCCGGCTGCAGACGCTGGTCGACCGTCGCCGCCGCACCGCCGTACGCGACCGGGTGCTCGAAGAGGGCGTGCAGGCGTTCAGCCAGGGTGCCGCCGACGTCGGGCTGGGCCTGGTGCTGCTCGTGAGCGCCGGCGCCATCGCATCGGGGTCGTTCGCGCTGGGCGAGCTCGCGCTGTTCACGGCGTATCTCGGATGGTTGAGCTTCCTCCCGCGGATGGTGGGCCGGCTGCTGGCTCGCCGCAAGCAGGCCGGCGTCGCATTCGATCGCATGCGCCGGCTGGTCGCCGACGAGTCGGCCGACAACACCGTCCGGCGGCGGGTGCTCCCGATCGACCCCGCCGATCATCGATCCAGGCCTCCCGTCGTACGCCCGGCGCGGGTGCCGCTGGAGCGCTTCGACGTCTCGGGCCTCACCGTCACCTACGGCGATCGGGTCGCCGTCGACGACGTCGGCTTCACGGTCGGTCGCGGCGAGTTCGTGGTGATCACGGGCCCCGTGGGTGCCGGCAAGAGCACGCTGCTGCGGTCGCTGCTCGGGCTCGAACGGAACGCATCCGTGTCCGGGTCGATCCGGTGGAACGGTGTCGAGATCGACGATCGTGCGGCCTTCATGATCCCACCCAACGCCGCGTTCCTGTCGCAGGTGCCGCAGCTGATCTCCGACACCGTCGCCGACAACGTGGGGCTGGGTCCGGTGACGGTCGACGAGCTGGCGGCCGCCTTGCGCATCGCCGCGATCACCGACGACATCGTGGCGATGCCCGCCGGAGTCGACACGATGATCGGGCCGCGCGGGCTGCGCCTGTCGGGTGGCCAGCGGCAGCGGCTGGCGACGGCTCGGGCACTGGTCCACGTGCCGGAACTCGTGGTGCTCGACGATCTGTCGAGCGCACTCGACGTGGAGACCGAGCTGCACCTGTGGGAGAACCTGGCCACCACGGGCATGACCGTGATCGCCGTGTCGCATCGCGCCGTGGCGTTCGAGCGTGCCGACCAGGTGCTCCGGCTCGAGGCAGGTCGACTCACCTGCCGATGACGTTGCATCCGGTGTCGGACACCGGATGCAACGTCGGGTCACGAGCGTTGACGGGCGCGATGGTCGGCCGTGTGGGTGCGGCTCGCGCACCGGGGGTCGGAGCAGAAGCGCCGCGACCGGTTGCGGGTGGCGTCGTAGAAGAGACGTTCGCAGTCGGCGGCGGCGCAGCGCCCGAAGCGGCCGGTGCCGCCGTCGGCGAGTTCCTGGGCGAGTGCCATGAGGACGTCGGCCACCACCTGATCGTCGAAGGTGGCACCCGTGGGTGTCCAGTGCAGGTGAAGCGACGCACCGTCGTGGGCGGTGAGTGACGGTGCGATCGACACCGAGGCGAGTTCGCGGTTGACCCAGCCGACGGCATCGTCGACCTCCGCGTCCGGAAGCGAGCGGAGGTCGGGGAGCAGGGCTCGCAATCGCTGCTCGACCCGGCGGACCGATGCCGCTGACGCGTCGGCGGCGCGCGAGAAGTCGTGCCGGTCGAGCATCGCTCGCACGTCGACGTCGGGCTCGTCGAGCGCATTCGTCAGATCGACCACAGCCTCGAGGGTGAGCCGGATGTCGGCGTCGTGGTCCGCCCGGACGTACATGTGACGAGCGTAACCGTGGTGGGGCGTCGACGGCGCCGATGTAAGGGGCTAGAGTCGTCTAGCCCATTACATCCGGCCGTGCCCGTCATCGGCCGGAATCACGCCGAGGAGGCGACCCGACATGCAGTTCACCGTGACCCTCATCGCGATCGCCGCCACCGTCCTCGGCTCCTGGATGGCGTTCCCGCAGGCGCGGCACCTCCTGCGCACCCGCAGGGTCGACGGCGTGTCACCCGTGTGGATCGGCGTGAGCACGGCGATCAACGGCTGGTGGATCGCCTACGGGCTCGCCGCCGAGGTGTGGGTCCTGCTCCCGGTGGCGACCATCTCGGTCCTCCTCTACGCCACGATGGCGTTCGCGTACGTCGCGGCGGCGGGTCGCCGAGCGTGGGGCGGGTTGGCGGTGGGTGTCGGCACCCTCGGCATGGTGCCGCTGCCGTTCCTGTTGGTGGGTGGCTGGACCGCAGCCGGCATCGCGCTGGGGCTCGGCTACGGCCTGCAACTCCTGCCCGCCGTGGTGGCTGCCTGCCGGAACGACGCCCTCGGCGGGATCGCACCCGGCACCTGGCTGACCGCGTGGGGGGAGGCCGCGCTCTGGCTGGTGTACGTGCTCATCGTGCCCGATCTCGCGCTGGGGCTGGCCGGTGCGATGGGGCTCACCATGGCGTCGGTGATCCTGGTGCGCCTCGCCGTCACCGGGCATCGCCCGTTCGCCGTCGTCGGCCGTCGTGCCGTCGCCGTGTCCTGACCGTCGCCGTGTCCTGACCGTCGAGATCCAGCGGCGGTCGCGATACCGGACGGTCGCCCTGTTTCTGACCGTGCCGCTGACGCCTTCGTGAATGCAGCGGTGTCGTCGGGGTGGACAATCGCACAACCGTCACTAGCCTGACAGCTGAAACGTGAGTCAACGGTGGCTCCGATTTTGAACAAGGAGCCGAAATGGCCACAGGTACGGTGAAGTTCTTCAACGATGAGAAGGGCTTCGGATTCATCTCTCGCGACGACGGCGACGACGTCTTCGTCCACTACTCGAACATCGTCGGCACGGGCCGTCGTTCACTGAACGACGGTGACAACGTCGAGTTCGAAATTGCTGCCGGCCGCAAGGGTCCCGAGGCAGTCGACGTCAAAGTCATCTGAGGAGGCGTTCATATTGGCTCGAAGCCCACAGTCCTACCAGAAGCGCCAACGCGAGCTCCGCAAGAAGGAGAAGAAGGCCGAGAAGCTTGCCATTCGACATGGCAAGAGCTCGGACTCCGGCGACGAGCCCGACAACGGGCCCGACGAAGACGCCCTTCTCGAGGAGTTCCGCCTGCTGAACGAGAAGTTCGCCGCAGGCAAGGTCGAGGAGGACGACTTCGAGTTCCGCAAGGCGGAGATCTTCGCCGAACTCGGCCTGGGGGAACCCCCCGAGCCGCGTGAGGACGACGAAGCGCCCGCCGGCGACTGAACGCACTCCGATCAATCGAACGACGACCCCCGTGGCTCCGGCCCGGGGGTCGTCGTCGTTGTCGACCCAGAACTCCGAAAAATGCCTCGTTCGTAGCGTCAGGCGCTATGAACCGGGCAGATGTCCGGGGGACGAAGCCGGGGTTGCGTTCCATCACTTCATAGTTATAGAGTGCTGCGCATGCCTCAGGCCCTCCCTGCCGAACTGCTCGAACACGTCGCCGAACGCTTCCGTGTCCTCGGAGACGCAACACGGCTGTCGATCATCCGCACGCTGCTCGACGACGGCGAACTGAACGTCGGCGAACTCGTCGACCGGCTCGGCACCAGCCAGGCCAACGTGTCGAAGCACCTCCGCGTCCTTCACGACTCGCGCATCGTGTCACGTCGCCCCGAGGGCACCTCGGCCTACTACTCGGTCACCGACCCCAGCCTGATGCCGGTCTGCGCCATCGTGTGCGACCGGCTGCGAGACCAGGCTGCCACCGAGGCCGACGCGCTCTCGGCGGCCACCTGACCGGCGACGCGCCACACCCTCCCCCGCACCACCTCACCCCACACACCCCGAACCCGACAAGGACAGGAGCCCTCTCATGACCATCGACCTCGATCCCGAACTCGAGAAACCATCGCTTCATGATCATGAAGTGACTCATCACCATGACGATCTCGACACCGACGTCGAGCATCCACCACTCGCTCGCCTCGGGCGGTGGTCGCACAATCACCGCAAGATCGTGATCATCGCCTGGGCGGTGCTCGCCATCGGACTCGGTGTGTTCGCGCCGCGCCTCGAGCATGCGCTGTCGGGCGCCATGTGGGAGGTCAACGGCAGCGAGTCGCTCGCCGCCCGCGACGTCATCGACGAGCAGTTCGGCGGTCTCTCGTCGCAGTCGGCCGTGGTGGTGGTGCAGAGCGAGGGCACATCGGTCGACGACGCGGCGTTCCAGCAGGTCGTCGCGGACGTGAACGCCATCCTCGAGTCCGAACCGGGCTTCGGTACGCCCATGCCGCCACAGCCGGGCATGGACGGCAGGACCGTGATGATCCAGGCCGGCGCCAACGTCGACCCGACGGAGGCGGTGCGTGCCGCCGAACGCGTCGGTGACGACATCGGCGATCTCTCCCGGGAGGTCGCCGACGACGAGATCGCCGTTGCGCTCACCGGCTCGCCGGCGTTCTGGGACGACTTCAACGAGGTCAACCGCGAGGGCATGCTCAAGGCCGAGGTCCTCACCTGGCCCGTCACGGCGGTGATCCTCGTGCTGGCGTTCGGAACGCTCGCCGCGGCCGGCCTGCCGCTGCTGCTCACGGCCGCCGGCCTCGTGGCATCGATGGGCGTGCTCTTCGGCATCACCCAGTTCACCGACCTGTCGATCTGGACCCTCAACTTCGCCATGATGTTCGCCCTGGCACTGGGCATCGACTACGCGCTGTTCATCGTCACCCGGTACCGGGCCGCGCTGCACGCCCACCCCGAGGACCCCGAGCACGCCACCGGCATCGCCATGGACACCGCGGGCAAGGCGGTGCTGTTCTCCGGTATCACCGTGCTGATCAGCCTGTCGGCCGTGCTGCTCGTGCCGATCCCCGCCTTCCGGTCGATGGCGGCCGGCATGATGCTGTCGGTCAGCTTCGTGTTGCTCGCCGCACTCACGCTGTTGCCGGCGCTGCTCGGACCCGGCATCGACAAGTTCGCCCTGCCGTGGCACTCGGCCGGCGACCATCACAGCGACCGCTTCCATCGTCTCGCCGACCGCATCGAGGCGCACAAGGGCCTCGTCGCCACCGCCGCCGTCGTGTTGCTCCTCGCACTGGCGCTGCCGCTGCTCGGTCTGAAGACCGGCATGCCGGGCATCACCGTGCTGCCCGAGGACGAACAGGCCCGTCAGGGCTACGACATGATCGCCGACGGCTTCGGCCCCGGCGGACCCGGTCCGATCCAGGTGATCGTGCCCGCCGACGTCGACCCGCAGCCGGTCGCCGACCAGGTGATGGCGACCGAGGGCATCGCGATGGCCTTCCCGCCGCAGCCCGGCATGGAGGGTGCGAGCATCATCCAGGCGGTCGGCGCCTACGACCCGTCGTCGGACGAGGCACTCGAACTCGTGCCCACGCTGCGGACCGCGCTGCCCGAGGGCGTGCTCGTCGGCGGCCCCGTGGCGGAGAACCACGACCTCGACCAGACGCTCGGCGCCAAGGCCCCGCTCGTGATCGGGGTGGTGCTGGTGCTCGGCTTCCTGCTGTTGATGGTGGCCCTGCGAGGCGTGATCGTCGCCGCCGTCGGCGTGATCTTCAACCTCCTGTCGGTCGGCGCAGCCTTCGGTGTCGGGGCGCTGGTCTTCCAGCACGGCTTCGGCTCGAACCTGCTCGGCTTCGACAGCCAGGGCTATCTCACCTCGTGGGCGCCGCTGTTCTTCTTCGCCCTCGTGTTCGCCATCTCGATGGACTACACGGTGTTCCTGCTGGCCTCGACCCGTGAGCACTTCGAGCGCTCGGGTGACACCGCCGAGGCGGTCAGGGGGTCGCTCGGCCACACGGGGCGACCGATCGTGGCCGCAGCAGGCGTGATGATCGCGGTGTTCTACACCTTCGCCATCGCCGGCACGCTGCCCATGAAGGAGATGGGTCTCATCCTCGGCACCGCGGTGCTGCTCGATGCCTTCATCATCCGGTTGGTGCTCGTCCCTGCGGCGTTGTACCTGATCGGGAACAAGGCGTGGTGGCTGCCGAAGTGGGCCGACCGGATCCTGCCGAAGGTGACGTTCGCCCACTGAGGACGGCGGTTCGAGCCGGGGACCCCCTTTCACCCCGACCGACACGATGCGGGCGCATTCCGGTGCGCCCGCATCGTCGCGTCCCGCCCTCCAGAAGCCGAAAAATGCCTCGTTCGTAGCGCCAGGCGCTACGAACCGGGCATTTTTCGGGATGTGGGGGATGGTATGGAGGGGGCCGGACGGACGGCGGGTCGATCAGCGCGTGCGGGTGACGGCGGCGAAGGTGACGGCGGCGGCCTGGCCCACGTTGAGCGAGTCGACGTCGCCCCGGATCGGGATGCGCACCCGCCGGTCGGCCGCCGACAGCGTCGCCGCCGTGAGGCCGGGGCCCTCTGCGCCCAGCAACACCGCGAGCCGATCGGGAACGTCGAGGCGCCAGAGGTCCTCGGCGTCGGGTGCCGGCGTCATCGCCCAGGTCGTCACGCCACGCGAGCGCAGCAGCGCGGCGAGCGAACGCCACTGCGCCTCCGAGGCCCGGGCGATCGGCAGCAGCAGCACCTCGCCCATGCTCACCCGCACCGTGCGCCGGCTGTAGGGGTCGGTGCACGACGGATCGATCACCATGGCATCGAACCCGAAGGCCCGTACGGCTCGAGCGATCGCTCCGAGGTTCTCCGCATCGTTCAGACCCTCGAGCACCACCAGCCGCCCCGCCGAGTCGGCCACCTCCTCCACGGGCGGGTGAGGGCGCCGCTCCGCCGATGCCAGAACACCCCGGTGCAGGTCGAACCCGACGACCTCGGCGATCAACTCGGGTGCGGCCACATGGACGGGCACGCCGGCCGCCGCCAAGGCGTCGAGGTGGACGAACCGGTCGAGCCGGGACGCCGCCAGCAGCACCGACCGCACGGGATGACCCGACTCGACCAGCCGGTCGACGGCGACGTACCCCTCGGCGATGAACGTGGCGTCGCCCTCGAAGCGTCGCCGGAACCGCTGGTCGTTCAATCGTCGATAGTCGTCGAGCCGCGGATCGCCCGGATCGACGACCTGCTCGACGCCCGTCACCGGGCGAAGACCTGCGAGTCGTCGGCGAAGGCCTTGAACTCGAGTGCGTTGCCCGACGGATCGAGCAGGAACATCGTCGACTGCTCGCCCACCTGGCCGGCGAAGCGGGTGTGTGGCTCGATCACGAAGTCCACGCCGGCGTCCACGAGTCGGTCGGCCAGCGCACGCCATGCCACCGGCTCGAGGAGCACCCCGAAGTGAGGAACGGGCACGTCATCGCCGTCGACCGGGTTGGAGATGCGCCGTCGGGCGGCGCCCGAGGTGTCGAGATGTGCCACGAACTGGTGCCCGAACAGATCGAAGTCGACCCAGGTCGCCGCCGACCGGCCCTCGGGACAACGGAGCAGGCCGCCGTAGAACGCACGTGCCTCGGCGAGATCGTGGACCGGCATCGCCAGGTGGAATCGCGGGATGTCCGTCATCACCAGGGAAGTGCGTAGGTGCCCTGTGCCGTCGCGGTGGGCTTGTGCTCGCGATCGTCGCACCAGACCCGTACCGTGCCCACCACGTTGCGGCGGCCGGCGACGTCGAGCGTGGCGCGAGCCCACAGCACCGATCCCTGCGCGGGTCGCAGGTACCGGATCGAGAGTTCGGAGGTGAGCGCCATCGGTTCGATCCGACCCCGGGCACCGAACACGAGATACCAGAGCGCAGCGTCGGCGAGTCCGAACTGGGTGGGCCCGGAGACGAAACCGCCGGGTCGGATCTCCTGCTCGGTGACCTCTCGTCGAGCCACGGCGAAATCGGATCCGATCTCCTCGCAGGTGTTCCCCGATCCGGCGAAGAGCTCCCCGATCATGTCGTTCACCGCCTGGGCGGTGGGCGGCGGCGTCGTCTCGTCGTCGGCGGTAGCGACCATGGGCCGACCCTATCCACTGCGCCGGGGGAGGCGCCGCTCGACGCGACGCCCGACCGTTCCGCCGGCCACGGCGACGGCCCGGCCCCGACAGCCGCCCGTTGCATCTGGTGTCTGACACCGGATGCAACGTTGCCGGTTGCGGCGGTGGCCCACTCGCGGTGGCGGGCGTCGCCGTGGCATCGTTGCGGGATGAACGGATCGACGACTCGCAACCGCGTGGTGGTGGTCGGCGCCTCTCTCGCCGGCCTCCGCGCTGCGGAGACCCTGTGCCAGGCCGACGAGCCATCGACGGTGACCGTGATCGGCGCCGAGACGCACCGACCGTACGACCGTCCCCCGCTGTCGAAGAAGCTGCTGTCGGGGGAGTGGACCGCCGAGCGGGTGCAGCTCCGCCAGCCCGACGCCTTCGAGCAGCTCGACGTCGACTGGCGCCTCGGCACGCGTGCCGTCGGCCTCGACCTCGACGACGGCAACGGCGCCACGGTGCACCTGTCCGACGGCGCCTCGCTCGAGGCCGACGGCGTCGTGATCGCCACCGGCGCCCGGCCGCGCACACTGCCGGGTCAGGAGCGCTGGGGCCACGTGCACGTGTTGCGGACGCTCGACGATTCGCTGGCCCTCGGCGCCGCCCTCTCCCCGGGCGGCCGCTCGGTCGTCGTGATCGGTGCGGGCTTCATCGGTCTCGAGGCGGCGGCGACGGCGCGCACGCTGGGCAACGACGTCGTGGTCCTCGAGGGTGCGCCCGCACCGCTGATCCGTGCCCTCGGCGGGGAGCTCGGCCATGCCATCGCCGCGCTGCACGAGGACCACGGGGTGCAGGTGCGCTGCAACGCCCACATCGAGTCGCTCGACGCCACCGGAGTCGTGCTCGCCGGCGGTGACCACATCCCTGCCGACGTGATCGTCGTGGGTATCGGGGTGGAGCCCGTCACCGACTGGCTGCACGACAGCGGGGCGGCGATCGACGACGGGGTGCTGTGTGACCAGCACCTGCAGGTGCGCCGCACCGACGGCACCATGGCGGCGGGTGTGTTCGCCGCCGGCGACGTGGTGCGGTGGCCCAATGCGCTGTTCGACGAGGAGATGCGGGTCGAGCACTGGACCAACGCCGCCGAGCAGGGAGCGCTCGCCGCCAAGAACGTGATGGCCGCCCTGGCAGGCGACGAACTCGAACCGTATGCACCGCTGCCGTTCTTCTGGAGCGACCAGTACGAACACCGCATCCAGTTCCTCGGGCGCGCCTCCGCCGACGACCACGTCGCGGTGGTCGCCGGATCGATCGCCGACCGCAAGTTCCTCGCCATGTTCGGACGCGAGGGACGCCTCCGCGGTGCCCTCGGTGTGAACGCCCCGCGGTGGGTGATGCCGATGCGCAGGCTCTTCCTCGACGGTGCAGACTGGGACGACGCACTCGCTGCAGCGGCGGAGCTGTCGGCCTAGGCTCGCCGGATGACGTCAGCCGGATCCGATCCTGCTCACTCGCACCATTCGCATGTCTGGTCGACCACCACCGACCTCCGTGTGGTGCGAGGTCACGGCTGCACCGTGGTCGATGCCGACGGGCACGACTACCTCGACTTCACCGCGGGCATCGCGGCGGCGTCGACCGGCCACTCGCATCCCAAGGTCGTCCAGGCGATCTCCGAGCAGGCCGCGAAGTTCGTGCACGCCCAGCTCAACGTCTACACCCACGACCTCATCGACCCGCTGTCCGACCGACTGGCGGAGATCACCCCCGATGCGATCGACCGGTTCTTCTACGCGTCCACGAGCGACGAGGTGCTGGAGACCGCGGTGAAGGTGGCCAAGCACGCCACCGGCCGACACAACGTCGTCGTGTTCGACGGTGCGTTCCACGGCCGCACCCATCTCACGATGGCCATGTCCACGTCGCGGGCCATCGACCGCGCCGGCTACGGCCCGTTCCCACCGGGTGTGTTCGTGGCCCCCTTCCCCGACCCGCATGCCTCCGACCTCGAAGCCGAGATCTCCCGCGCCCTGCGTGGCCTCGATCGACTGTTCCGCACGCAAGTGGTGCCCGAGGAGGTCGCGGCGCTCGTCATCGAACCGGTCATCAGTGAGCGCGGCTACATCCCGACCCCCAAGGGGTTCATCGCCGGGCTGGCCGAACGGTGCCGCGAACACGGGATCCTGTTCGTGGCCGACGAGACGCAGAGCGGGTTCGGACGCACCGGCCGCATGTTCGCCATCGAGGAACACGACGTCGAGCCCGACATGCTCTGCATGGCCAAGGGCATCGCATCCGGGTTCCCGTTCGCCGCGCTCGGCATGCGCCGCGAGGTCGACGACGCATGGCGCACCGGCAGCCAGGGTGGCTCCACCAACGGCAACCCGATCGGCTGTGCGGCGGCACTGGCGACGATCGAGGTGCTCACCGAACCGGGGTTCCTCGACAACGTGGCCGCCCGCGGTCGTCAGCTCATCGACGCCCTGCGCGAACTCCAGCAACTCGACGGGAATCTGCTCTACGTGCGCGGCCGCGGCCTGATGGTGGCCACCGAGTTCGACACGGCCGACCGCGCGGAAGCCGTCGTCGAGCACTGCCTGCGTGAGAACCGCGTGATCCTGATGATGGCCGGCACCCGGAACCGGACGATCCGTTGGATGCCACCGTTGGTGGTCACCTCGAAGCAGGTCGACGAGGCAGTGAAGGCGTTCTCCGCGGCGATCCGCGCCACGGGCTGAGCGGGTCGTGGCGCGCCTCGATGCCTCCCGGGTGGGCGCCTGGCGCGGTCTGCAGGCAGTGGTCGGCCAGATCGAACGGGGCATCGACGACGAGTTGCGCGCCGACTGGGACATCCCGCTCGGCTGGTTCGACGTGTTGGCGTCCCTCCAACGTCTCGGTGGGCGAGCGCGGCCGGTCGACGTGGCGGCCGACCTACGTGTGCCCCCGTCGAGTCTCAGCCGCCGGATGGACCGCCTCGAGGAGGAGGGATGGCTGAAGCGGCATCGCTACGTCGACGACGCCGACCACCGTGCCGTCGACGTGGAGTTGACGCGCACCGGCCGGCGTCTCTGGCGGGAGATGAACGTGAGCTATCGCCGCGCGCTGCAGGCCAACTTCGCGATCCACCTCGACGACACCGACATCACGGCGGTGCGACGTGTCGTGGATCTCCTCGTCGGCGTCGACGACACGCCCGCGTGAGTCAGGTCACGCCAGGCCCTCGTACATGGCCTCGATCTGGTCGGCGTAGCGGGCGTTCACGCCGCGACGCTTGAGCTTCGAGGTCGGTGTGAGCATGTCGCTGTCGGGCATCCACTCCTCGCCGACGAGGGTGAACCTCTTGATCTGCTCCACCTGGGCGAACTGCTGGTTCACCTCGTCGACGCCGGCCTGCACCTCGGCGAGCACCTCGGCGTCGGCGGCCAGCTCGGAGAGCGACAACGCCTCCTTGCCGTGTGACTTGGCCCAGATGGTCGCGGCCTCCGGGTCGAGCACGAGGATCGCCGAGATGAACTTGCGTCCGTCACCAACGGCGGCGGCCTGACCGATCAACGGAACGGTCTTGAGTGCGGCCTCGAGGTTGGCGGGGCTGATGTTCTTGCCGCCCGAGGTGATGATCAGTTCCTTCTTGCGGTCGACGATGCGGACGTAGCCCTCGTCGTCCATCTCGCCGATGTCGCCCGAGTGCAGCCACCCGTCGATGATCGTCTCGGCGGTCTTGTCGGGCTGCTTGAAGTAGCCCTGGAACACGTTGCCGCCTCGGCAGATGACCTCGCCGTCGTCGGCGATCCGGACCTCCATGCCGGGGCAGGCTCGGCCGACGGTGCCGATCTTGGGTCGTTCGGGCGACCACGTCATCGGCCCGGTCGTCTCGGACATGCCGTAGATCTCCGACACGGGGACGCCGACGGCGTTGAACCACTCGAGGACGGGCACGGGAATGGGCGCGGCACCCGTGACGGCCATCTCCACGGCATCGAGCCCCACGAGTGCGCGCACGTTGCCGAAGGCGACCCCGTCGAGGAAGTCGAGCGTGGCTTGCTGCTCGTCGGTGTAGTCACCGTCGAGCGACGAGCGACGGATCTCGATCGCGGCGTTCACGCCGTCGTCGAACTGGGCCTTGCGGTCGGGGTCGCCGGCGAGTGCGGCATTGACGCCGTTGTAGATCTTCTCCCACACGCGCGGCACCCCGAACATGAACTGCGGGTGCACCTCCTTGAGGTACAAGGTGAGCTGGTTGGGGTCGGGGCAGCAGTACACCGAGTAGCCGAGCACCATCCCCTGGTAGTGGCTGACCGCCCGCTCGGCGATGTGCGCCATCGGCAGGTACGACACCACACGCTTGCCGAGGAAGTCGTCGAACGTGGTGGAGCGCTTGAGGATCTCGACGGTGTACACGACGTTGTACTGGCTGATCATCACGCCCTTGGGTGGGCCGGTGGTGCCCGAGGTGTAGATCAGCGTGGCGATGTCGTCGGGTGAGGTGTCGGCGGCCAGCGCAGCGAGGTCGGCGGATCCTGCGTCGAGCAGGTCGGAGGCGGGATGGACACCGTCGGGCAGGTCGTCGCTCGGTGGCTCGATCACGTAGATGGCCCGCAGCAGCGGGAGTTGATCGCGGATCTGGAGGATGCGGTCGAGGAACATCTGGTCCTCGACGATGGCCACCTCGGCTTCGGCATGGCCGGCGAGATACTGGATCTCTTCGGGCGACGACGAGTTGTAGATGCTGACCGGGGTGGCGCGCACGAACTGCGCTGCGTTGTCGAACCAGTGGAAGTCGGGCCGGTTGCGCATCATCAGCAGCACGCGTTGGCCGGGACGAACACCGGCGGACTGCAGGCCGGCGGCGGCCTTGGCGACGAGGTCGCCGTAGTCGGCATAGCTGTAGGAGTTCCATCCGTCGTCGCCGCGCATCGAGTGCAGCGCCGGTGAGTCGGGGTGGGCTGCGACCAGGTCGACGAACAGTCGGGGCGCGGTCTGACCGGAGACGGCCTGATCCACCTCGGAGATGCTGGCGAGTTCGGTGAGTGTCATGTGCTCATTGTCACACGTCGTGTCGAGCGAGGAAACATGTGAACGCCCGTCGAGGTGGTCGCGTCGGCGCTTCGTCTCTGCGGGAGGTCGCTAGCGTGGAGGGCGTGCCGGCCGCGTCGACCATCTTGTGGGTGGCGTTCGGGCTGTTCCTCGGCTATGTCCTGTGGAAAACCGGCATCGCCATGCTGCGCAGCATGACGTCGATGCCGCCCGAGCCGCCGCCGTCGGGCGAGTTGCGCAAGGTGAACCGGAGGTATCGCTGCGATGTCTGCGGGGTGGAGCTGAAGTTGACGATGGCCCCCGACGAGGATCCACCGCCTCCTCGTCACTGTCTCGAGGACATGACCGAGGTGGCTCCGCTGTACGAGTGACGACCGCCCGAACCGCTGTGCTGCGCCCGTTGTCCCCAGAGCTGTGGACAAACTGGGTGAAACCACACCCGCGTGATTCGAAGTTTCCCACAGCCGGGATCGACCGTGGCGGGGCCCGGATCGACCGTGCCGGAACGCGGGTGGGAACCCGCTACCGCCACTTGGTGGCTGCGTACAGGCCACCGAGGATCGCGGCCAGGCCGACGAGCGTCGGCCAGTTGCTGTCGGTGAAGATCAGGTAGCGGGCCATGATCATCAGACCGCCGCCGATCAACAGCACCAGCATGATCACGGGGATCCAGTTGGGTGGAATCAACTCGCGGCGCGTGGCCTTGGGGGTGTAGCGAGACGACGCCGCCACCTCGTGGTGCTCGTCGGTGCGCCCGGACGGAGACGACGAGCCGCGTCGATCTTCCGGTCGGGTCCCCTTCGGGGTGACGCGTCCGCCACCGGTCTTGCGCTTGGGAGGAGCCATGGAGTATCGAGCATAGGGGATCGGCGGCGGTGGTGGCTCACGGTTCCGCCGACGGCACCGCGGCGCCCGCCCTGCATACTGGAGGGGTGACTGATCCGGTGCCGCGCATCCTCGTGATCGACAGCTACGACAGTTTCGTCTACAACCTGGTGCAGTACCTCGGTGAACTGGGTGCCGATCCCGTGGTGGTCCGCAACGACGAGATCGGCGTCGACGAGGCCGTGGCCATGCGTCCGGACGCCGTGCTGCTCTCACCGGGGCCGGGACGCCCGGAGAACAGCGGCATCATCTGTGACGCCATCGGCGCCTTCGCGTCGATCGGCATCCCGGTGTTCGGCGTGTGTCTCGGGCACCAGGCGATCGGGCACGTCTACGGCGCCGACGTGGTGGGCGCCCCCGAACTCATGCACGGCAAGACGTCACCGATCCTGCACGAGGGAGTCGGCGTGTTCGCCGGCCTTCCGTCGCCGCTCACCGCCACGCGGTACCACTCGCTCACCCTGGCGCCCGACTCCATCCCGGAGGAACTGGTCGTCACGGCACGCAGTGCGGACGGCGTGGTGATGGGCGTCCGGCACCGCGGGCTCGACGTGGAGGGGGTGCAGTTCCACCCCGAGAGCATCCTCACCGGTCAGGGGCACGACCTGCTGCGCAACTTCCTCCGCCGCGCCGCCTGAGCAACCGCATCCGAGCGGACTGCGTCCGACGATCCCGAGCCGCACGGTACTCGCGTGCTCCAGGTGCGTGTCAGGGGGTGGACGACGCCGGGGGATCCGTGGTGGGCGCGACGGTGGTGGGTGCGACGGTGGTCGGCGCCACCGTGGTCGGCGGCATCGTCGTCGGCGCCACGGTGGTCGGTGGCAGCGTGGTCACCGGCGCCACGGCCTTGGCGACGGTGATGGTGATCTCCGTGCCCGGATCCACCTGCGAGCTGGCGGGCAGGCTCTGGGCGATCACGCGGCCGTCGTCGAGGTCGCCGGCGGGCACGTCGACGTACACCCGTGCGACCACGAGGCCCGCTTCGGAGAGGGTGTTCACCGCCTGTGCCTCGGTGCGTCCGATCACGGGTGGCACGGTGACCGGTTCGGGCCCGGTCGACACGATGATCAGGACGTCACCGCCCTTCTGCACCAGTTCGCCGGGACCGGGGCGGATCTCCATCACGGTGCCGGCAGGAATCGTGGGGCTGGAGCGGACGTCGGTGGTGACGACGAACTCGAACGGCGGCGCCTCGAGGATGCCGCGGGCTTCGAGTTCGGTCATGCCCACCACCTCGCCGGGCACCTGCACGCTCGCCGGCGGGGCTGCCACCACGAGATCCACGGTCGACCCCTGCAGGGCCGCCGTCTCGGCGGGCGGGTTGCTCGACGTGACCGTGTTCTCCGCCACGTCGTCGCGTTCCTCGGTGGTCACCTCGCCCACCTCGAAGCCCGCCTCGGCGAGCCGGGTGCGGGCATCCTCCAGGCTGACGCCCACGACTTGCGGGATCGGCACCAGCTGGGGATCAGGATTGAAGTACACCTGCACCGTCTGCTCCTCGAGGATCAGCGTGCCGGCGGCCGGGTCGGTGCGGTGGACGAACCCGATGGCGAAGTTGGCGTTCTCCTCGGCGATGGTGGTGTAGCGGATGCCCTTGGAGTCGAGATCGGCGGTCACCTCGGTGAGGGGACGGTCGACGTAGTCGTCGAGCACGAACTGTGTCGGCTCGTCGGTGGCTTCTTCGGCGCTGAGGGTCTGGAACAGCAGGACGCCACCGATCACCAGCACGATCAGCGCCACGAACGCCGCCAGTGCGTACCAGCCGGCGCGCGACGAACTGGTGTCGTAGTACATCGCATCGGCCGATGCGCCCGTGGGGTAGCCGGCCTCCATCATGCCGGTGGAGGGCACGCCGGTGGCCTGCGGCACACCGGCGGGCACCGCCCCCGCGGGCGCCGCGCTGCGGGCGTATGCGGGATTCACGGTGGTCGCCGCCGCAGCCCCTGCTGCCGCCGCGCCGGCGACGCCGGGCACCTGACGCCCCTGTGCGCTCGCTGCGGCGGCGAGCGCCTGCACCGGCTCGTCGTTGCGGAAACGTCGGAGATCGTCGCGGAGGGCCGCCGCACTCGGGTACCGGCGCTTGGGGTCCTTGGCGAGCAGCTTGGCGATGATCGCCTCGAACGACCGCGGCACGTCGGCGACGATCTGCACCAGCGGCTGCGGAGCGTCGTGGACCTGCTTGTAGGCGATGCTCACCGGGTTCTCGCCGGTGAACGGCGGCTTGCCCGCCACCATCTCGTACATCACGATGCCGAGCGAGTAGAGATCGCTGCGGGGATCGGGCTGGGCGCCCTGGGCCTGCTCGGGCGAGAAGTAGGTGGCGGTGCCCATCACCGACCCGGCCTGGGTGAGGTTGGACTCGGTGGGGGCGTTGAGGGCTCGGGCGATACCGAAGTCGGCCACCTTCACCTGGCCGTTGGAGCCGATGAGGATGTTGGCCGGCTTGATGTCGCGGTGCGCGACGTGGTTGTCGTGGGCGAACCCGAGCGCCGCCGCGACCTCGCTGGCGATCTCGGCCGCCTGCTTCGACGTGAGCTGTTTGTTGGTCGTGAGGATCTCGGCCAGCGTGCGGCCCTGCACCTCCTCCATCACGATGAAGTAGGTGCCCTCGTACTTGCCCCAGTCGTAGACGTTGACGATGTTGGGGTGCGACAGGCTGGCGGCCGACTGGGCCTCGCGGCGGAACCGTTCGACGAAGTTGGCGTCGGTGGCGAACTCGGGGAACAGCACCTTCACGGCGACCTGCCGGTCGAGCAGCAGGTCGCGCGCGCTGAACACGTCGGCCATGCCGCCGCGCCCGATCCGTCGGTGGATCTCGTACCGGTCGTTGATGACCGTCGCCTCGCCGTTGCTCGTCACTGGTTGCTGCTCCTGCCACGACGTCGTGTCACGGCGCCGTGCAAGGTTATCGACCCGACGGGTGGCGCAGCCTGCAGGAGCGTCTGGGCGGTGGTCATCCGCCACTTCCCTCGGGCAGTGAACCAGACGGCGCCGCGGGCGTCGGCTGCGCCCCGGGCCCGGTGAGCAGGTAGTCGAGCATGCCCTTGGCGATCGGTCCGGCGAGCCGTCCGCCGGTGGCTGCGACGTCGGCGGTCGACTGGACGTTGGTGAGCACCACCGACACGGCGTACTGCGGTGCGTCGGCGGGGGCGAAGGCGACGATCCAGGCATGGGACAGATCGGGATTCGACGGCACACCGAGTTCTGCCGTGCCCGTCTTGGCCGCCACCGGGATCCCGCCGTTCAACGCGATGCAGCAGCTCGCCGTCCCCCGTTCGGCCACACCGATCATCAACCCGGTCTCGATCGCCGCCGTGGTGGGCGAGATCGGGGTCTTCCACAGCTCGGGTGTCGTGCGGTCGAGCACCCGGTCGGCCGAGTCGTAGGTGGCCTCCACGGCGTACGGCTCCATCATCCGGCCTCCGTTGGCGACGGTGCCGGCCACCATCGCCATGTGCAGCGGCACCATCTGCGTCTCGCTCTGGCCGAATCCGCGGATGGCGAGCAGTGGCAGCTCCTGGTCGAGCGATCCCGTGTCGCCGAAGGTGCTGGCAGCTGGTCGGGGCAGGTCGATCGGCAGCTCCTCGTCGATGCCCCACGCCTCGGTGCCGGACACCATGGCCTCCGGTCCCAGCTCGACGGCGGTCTTGGCGAACGGGATGTTGCAGCTGCGAGCGAACACCGTGGCCAGGTCGCCGCCGCAGAGGCTGCCGTTGTAGTTCTGGATCGGGTCGGTGGTCTGGGGCGGCACCCACTGCCGCTCGTCGGGGAACACGGTGTCGAGGGTGAGCACGCCCTCCTCGAGCCCGATGCCGGTGGTGATCACCTTGAACGTCGACCCGGGCATGTACCGCTCCTGGTAGGCCTGGGCGAGCAACGGGTTGCCCGGAGCCTCCTGGAGTTCGGTGATGATCTCCTGGGCGACCTCGAAGTCGGCGTTGACGAACGTGTTCGGGTCGTAGGTCGGGTTGGAGTACATCGCCCGGATCGCGCCCGTGGCGGGCTCGATCACGGTGATGGAGCCTTCGCGTCCGGCGAGCAGGAACTTGGCGGCGCTCTGGGCGTCGTGGCGCAGCGCCAACTCGACCGATCCGGCTGCGTCGACGTCACCGCCGAGCAGGTCGCCCAGGCTGCGGACCTGCTGCTCGGTGGTGGAGCCGGTGAGCACGTCGCCGTACTCCCGCTCGACCTGGGTGGAGCCGAACGCGAACGTGAAGTACCCGGTGACGTCGGAGAGCAGGTCGCCGGTGGGGTACTCGCGTCGGAACTCGTAGAGCTCGCCCGGTGCGGCGGGGAACGACACGGCGGCCACGATTCCGTCGCTGGTGACGATCGGCCCGCGCGGTTTGTTGAACTCGCGCAGCACGGCGCGGGTGTTGTCGAAGCGAGCGTCGAGTTCCTGCTTGCGGCCCACCTGCCAGTAGTTGAGGGCGACGAACAACACGACGTAGCACGCCATCAGACCCACGGCGAGCTGGCGGATCTGCCGGTTCACGTCCCGTGACCGATCTGCTCGGCCGCTCCGAGTTCGATGTGCTGCCCGCGCCGGATGCGCCGGCTCAACCGCCACGCCTTCCAGCGCTCGGTGGGTGTGGGGTCGTCGGGCAGCTCGCGCAGCCGCCGCGCCGACGAGTCCGACAGCCGGATCAACAGGGCCAGCAGGATGTAGTTGGCGACCAGCGACGAGCCGCCGTAGCTCACGAACGGCAGCGTGATGCCCGTGAGCGGAACGACCTTGATCACGCCGCCGATGATGATGAATCCCTGGATGCCCACGATGGTGGTGAGACCGACTGCGAGCAGCTTCTCGAAGGGACGGTCGGTGCGCAGCGCGATGCGCAGGCCGGCGCCCACCAGCAGGATGTAGGCCATCAGCACGGCCGATGCGCCGACCAGCCCCAGTTCCTCGCCGATCGAGGAGAAGATGAAGTCGTTCTGCGCCTCGGGCACCTGGCCGGGGTTGCCGCGCCCGAGGCCGGTTCCGGTGAGCCCACCGTCGCTCAGCCCGTAGAGCGACTGGATGATCTGGTAGCCGGAGTCGAGCGGGTCGGCCCACGGGTCGAGCCAGATGTCGACGCGGGTCTGTACGTGCCCGAACTGGGTCCAGGCCACGTAGGCGGCGCTGGCGAACAGCACCAGGCCGAGCAGGAGGTAGCCGATGCGTTCGGTGGCGACCCACAGCATCACCACGAACAGCGTGAAGAACAGCAGCGACGACCCGAGGTCGCGCTGGCCCACCATCATCACCACGGCGAATCCCCAGGCGAGGATGATCGGCAGGATGTAGCGCGGTTCGGGGAGATGGAGCGGCCCCACCTTCCACGTGTGCGCGGCGATCAGCTCGCGGCGGTCGGCGAGGTAGGACGCGAAGAAGATCGCCAGTGCCAGCTTGGCGAACTCGCCCGGCTGGAAGTTGATGGGGCCGAGACTCACCCAGATGCGCGCGCCGTTGATGGTGCTGCCGAGGCCGGGGACGAGCGGCAGCATCAGCAGGCCGGCGCCGGCGACGAAGAACAGCCACGAGTAGCGGGCCAGGTCGTTGGCCCGTTGCACCACCAGCAGAGTGGCCGCGAAGGCGCCGACGGCCACGAGGCTCCAGGTGGCCTGCAGGGCGGCGAGCTCGTCGTCGAGCCGGGTGATCATCACGAAGCCGATGCCGTGCAGCAACGCGGCGAGCGGCAGCAGGGTGCCGTCGGCGCCGCGGGCCACGAGCCGCACCATCACGTGGGCGAACAGCAGCAGGGCCATCAAGATGGCGAGGAACACGGCGATCCCCGGTGGGATCTCGGCGTTCGTGCCGAGCGCGGCGATCGTGTACGACGCCCCGGTGATCAGGGCGGCCATCACCACCAGGGTGAGTTCGGTCGTGCGCCGGCTGCGCGCCAGCGGGGAGTCGATCACCGGCGGGTCGGCTTCGGCGATGTCGACGCTCTGCGACACCGGACGATCAGGGTCCCGTGGTGGTGCCGCCGGCCACCGTGGTGGTGGGCGCCGTCGTCGTGGTGGGAGGCACCGTGGTCGTCGTGGTCGTGCTGGTCGTGGTCGTGGTGGTGGTCGTGACGCCGTCACGCACGAAGTCGACGGCGTCCTGCAGGGAGTCGAAGCGGGGTTCGTCGTCGATGGCGTCGGCCACGAGCGGGTCGAGGTCGTCGCGGTTGGGGCCGTTGGCCTCCTCGGTCGGTTCGATCCACAGCACGCCGCCCGAGCGCCCCTTGAAGATGACGGTGTCGTCGTCGCCGTCGAAGGTGACGAAGTAGCCGGCGCGGGCCCACACCGAGAACACGACGAACCCGACCACCAGCACGGTGGCGACGGCGAACCCGACCGCGAAGCGCCGCCAGCCGGCACGGCGGCGCGCCGGGGTTCGCCCGGTCGGGGGCTCGGCGCCGTTGCTCGGGTCGGCGTCGATCTCGACGGTGCCCGCGGGTGTGGGGTCGGCCGTGTCGTCGGCCCACACGGGCACGACGTCGATCTCCTGGGTGGGATCGGGCGGATCGTCGCCCTCGAGCACGTCGATCACGATCACGGTGATGTTGTCGCGGCCGCCCGCCTCGTTGGCCATCTCCACGAGCCGGTCGGCAGCCGCTTGGGGGTCGTCTTCCCGGCGCAGCGTGCCGGCGATGTCGTCGTCGGCGACCTCGTCGACGAGGCCGTCGCTGCACAGCAGGAAACGGTCGCCGCGGATGAGCGGCAAGGTCCACCAGTCGACGCGCACCTCGGGTTCGATGCCGAGCGCCCGGGTGATGATGTTGCGGCGTGGGTGCGTGCGGGCCTCGTCCTCGGAGATGTGACCGGTGGCCACCAGCTCCTGGACGTAGCTGTGGTCGATCGTGACGCGGCGGAGACGGTCGTGGCGGTACAGGTAGGTCCGAGAGTCGCCGACGTTGACGAGGACGAGAGCCTCGGCTGGTTCGGCCGGCGTGATCGGGGTGACGTCGCTCGGCGCCTCGGCGGTGGTGTCGCCACCCGGATCGGCGGCATCGGGGTCGTACGGATCGATGTTGGGAGCGCCGCGCCCGGCGAGCGGGTCGGCGATCACGGCGATGCCCGTGACGGTGGTGCCCATGCCCTGTTGGCCGGGGTTGGCGATGGCGGCGCGGAAGATGTCGCCGTTGGCCCGGTTGATGGCCTCGACCACGTCGGCTGCTTCGGGGAGACGGCGTCGCACGTCGGGCTGGTCGCCGTCGGGCCGGTCCCCGTCGGGTTCGCCCTCGGGCTCACCGCCGTCGAGTCCGAGCAGCTCGCCGATGCGGTCGACGGCGATCTCGCTGGCCACCTCGCCCGCCTCGTGGCCGCCCATGCCGTCGGCGACGATGTAGATGCCGTCGGCGACGAGCAGGTTGTCCTCGTTGGCCGGTCGGACCTGGCCCGTGTGGGTGGCGGAACCGGCGCGCAGCTGGGCCATCACTGGGCCTCGATCACGGTGGTGCCGACCTGGATGCGGTCGCCCGGGTGGAGCAGCTTGGCGCCGGTGAGCTTGACGCCGTTGTGGAACGTGCCGTTGGTGGAGCCGAGATCTTCCACCATCGGCTGTCCCTCGTAGTCGAACACCCGCAGGTGCAGCGACGACACGTAGGCGTCGTCGTCGATGGAGATCGTGCAGTCGGGTTCACGCCCGAGGGTGACCTCTCCCGCGATCGTGACGGTGAGGCCCCGCCGTGACCTGGGCTCGAGCACCACGAGCCGCGAGGCCCGCTGGCGTGCCTGCTGCTTGCCCTTGCGGCCGGCGGCGGCGCGTTGCGGTGCGGGCCGCGGGGCGGTGCTGCGCTGGTTGCCGCCGCGTTGCGTCGCCGGAACCGGCCGGCGGCTGGGGGTGCGCACCTCGCTCCACACCGCCCACAGCACGCGCGCGAAGAACAGGTACAGCAGTCCGAGGAGGACGAACTTGAGGATGTTGAGGACCTGGTCAGTCATGGCAGTCGATCACCGGTGCCCGTGCGGGCCGGGTGCCCGGTTCAGGTGGCCTCGAAGCGGACGTGGGTGGAGCCGATGCTGATGATGTCGCCCTCGGCGAGGCGGTGCTCGCCGGCGATCTTGAGCCCGTTGACCATCGTGCCGTTGGTGGAGCCGAGGTCGGCGACCACGTAGGCGTTGCCGCTGGCGCGCACCTCGGCGTGACGCCGGCTGATGTTGCTGTCGTTGATGGCGATGGTGCACTCGGGGAGCCGACCGATGGTGACCGTGCCGACGCTGAGGTCGACACGCTGGCCCGACGGCAGGACGAGGGCACCGATGCCGGGGCCCGAACCGGCCTGCTTGAGCTGGGCGACGATGCCGAACCGGCCGGGCTTGAGGTTGTTGTCGACGGCGAGGCCGACGGTGACGGGCCCCATGAAGTGGTAGCCCTCCTCGCGGGCGTACTCGCGGGCGGCTTCGGCGAGCTCGGACACCAGAGCATCCTCGATGTCGCTGAAGCCGGCATGGTCGGTGCCGCTGAGCAGCACGGTGAAGTCGTTGGGGACGATGCGGCGGCCCTTCACGTCGACCGAGCGGTTGTCGTCCATCTCGCGCACGAGACGGCGACCCAACTCGATCGGACGGATCGACCCACGGGAGCGACGAGAGAACACGCCGTCGACCATACGCTCCAGACGGCGTTCGAGTGATTGCAATCCCATAGGTGGCCCGCCAATCTACTGCCGGGCTGTCACGGCCCGGTCGCGCGTTCCCCCTCACCGAAAAATGCCCCGATCATTGCGCTGGGCGCTACGAACGGGGCAGATTTCGGGGGTTGGACGCACGAAGCGGTCCGTGGTGGGAACGCTCGGCGAGTGCGTTAGCCTCGGAGTTCCACTTGCGCGAGTGGCGGAATGGCAGACGCGCTGGCTTCAGGTGCCAGTGAGGGCAACCTCGTGGGGGTTCAAGTCCCCCCTCGCGCACGACTCGTCGGGCTGTAGTCCGACACGGGCGGCAGCCGACGTGCGTTGTACCCTCCGGCCGTGCCTCTGGAGATCCACCTCGCCGGTCAGGTGGATGTCGCTCGGGACGGCCGCTCGGCGGAACTCGACGGCATCGGTCGTCTCGGACGAGTCGCTCTCACGTATCTCGCCGACGAGCGTCGCCGGCCGGTCACTCACGACGAGCTGGCCGAGGCCGTCTGGGACCTGCGGCTGCCGGCGACGTGGCAGAGCGCACTGCGAGGTGTCGTCGCACGGCTGCGATCGGTGTTCGCCCAGCTGGGTCTGGAACCCGACGAGGTGATCGTCACCGGAGCCGGCTCGTATCACCTGGTCCTGCCGGCGGACGCAGTCGTCGATCTCGAGTCGGCAGCATCGTCGTTGCGTCGCGCGGACGAGATGATGACGTCGCGAGACGCGGTCGGTGCCCTCCACCACCTGGCTGCCGTACTCGCCGCGACCGAGCGGCCGCTCCTGCCCGGCTGTGACGGGACGTGGATCTCGCACCGCCAGGAGCAGTGGCGTGGCCTGCGGCTCTCTGCACTGCACCTCCACGCCGTCGCCCTCCGCGAGGTGGGTGACGCCGCCGCTGCGATCACCGTGGCGGAACGGCTGATCGCTCTGGATCCCGTGTTGGAGTCGTCGTACGTCTGCCTGATGGACGCCCACGTCGCAGCCGGCAACCGGGCCCAGGCGATCCGCGCATTCGCTCGCTGTCGCAGCACGCTGATCGAGCTGCTCGGTACCGAGCCCTCACCTGCCACCCAGGGCGCGTACCTGTCGCTGCTGCAGGAGACGGAGCCGGCAGTCGGTGTCGGCCTCGACCATCCGCCCCGCTTGATTCCTGCGTCGCTGGCGAACGTGCGCTCGCACGGGCCGCAGCTGGTCGGCCGAGACGGCGTCATTGCCGACCTGCTCACCGCCTGGAGCGGAGCCTGCACGGGCCAACGGCACGTGGCGGTCATCAGTGGTGACGGCGGGATGGGCAAGACCCGGATCGCAGCCGAGCTGGCCGCCGCCGTCGGTGAGGACGGCGTCCACCGGGCTGATGGCGCCCGGGGCGTCGTGCTCTACGGCGCATGCGATCAGGATGCGGCGGTGCCCTACCAGCCGTTCCTCGAAGCGCTGCGACCCGAGGTCGAGGCGTGCAATCCGGTCGACCTGCGCCAGCGTGTGCCCCACGGGGTGTCCGAGTTGTCCCGGCTGTTCCCCTGGGCGATGCGGTTCTTCGACGAGCCGACCGCAGAGGCACCCCGCGACGGCGGCGACCGTCTGGAACTGTTCGAAGCGGTCACCGCGCTGATCGCGGGCGCCGCCGAACGACAGCCCGTGATGCTGGTTCTCGACGACCTGCACTGGGCCGACCGGCCGACACTGCTGCTTCTCCGCCACGCACTGCGCCGGCTCGAATCGGGCGGACTCCTGGTGGTTCTCGCCATGCGCTCGGCACCCGGAGGGCTCGACGAGATCCTCGACACCCTGCCGGCGACCACCACCGTGCATGACGTCACGGTCGAACCGCTCGACGTCGATGCCGTGCGCGAACTCGCAGCCGAACTGCTCGGCGTATGGCCGACCGACGTCGCGCCGCAGGTACTCGACGAGACGGACGGTTCGCCGTTCCTCGTCGGCGAACTGCTGCGCCATCTCGCCGACACCGATGCCGCCCGTCTCCCTGTTTCGGCGGCGGGTGATCGGGCGATCGCTGCCCGAATCGGAGTGCCGCAGCGTGTCCTCACGGTGCTCGAGCGTCCTCTCTGCCGCGTCGATCCGGTCACTCGCAGGGTTCTGGGAGTCGCCGCCCTGGCCGGGCAGACGTTCGACCTCGATGTGGTCGAGCACGCCGCCGCGCTTGCGGACGACGCCGTCCTCGATGCGCTCGACGAGGCACGGTCGGCAGGCCTCGTCTCGGAGGTGGAGGGCCGGATCGGGCGGTTCGCCTTCGCCCACTCGCTCATCCGGCACGTACTGATCGACGACGTCGGCGCAGCACGCCGAGCGCGCCTCCACCGCCGCCTCGCGGCCGCCATCGAGGCACGACCCCGTGCCTCATCGGACGCACTCGGGGACCTGCTCCGCCATCACCGACTGGCGGTGACGTTGACCCGTGACGCGGGGCCTGTCGCAGACGCCGCGGCGCGGGTCGCCGACGACGCCATGGCCAAGCTGGCCTACGAAGATGCCGTGGACCACGTGGCGTCGACGCTCACCGCACTCGCCGATGCCGACATCGACGAACCGAGCGTCGCTGCACGGTTGGAGCTGATCCTCGGTGAGGCCTGTGACCTGAGTGGCGACCGCCCCGGGGCGCGAGCCGCATACCTTCGTGCGTTCGCCGCCGCTCAGCGCATCGCAGCCGCCGAGTCGATGGGCCGGGCAGCCCTCGGCATCGGTGGGCCGTGGACGACCACCGGCGAGGTCGACACGGAACAGGTCGCGGCGCTGGAGGCAGCGGTCGCTGCGCTCGAAGGGGCCGGTAGGGACGCTCTGCTCGGGATTCTGCTGGCACGACTGGCGCGCGCGGTGCGATACGCCCCGGGTTTCGGTCGACGCGGGCCCGTCCTCGCCGAGGCCGCACTCGCAGCTGCGCGTCGATCGGGCGATGTCGGATCGCTCTCGGATGCGCTGCTGGCGCAGCGGGTCGTGCTGCACGGTCCGGAGGGGATCCGGGAGCGGCTCGAGGCAGCCGACGAACTGGCGCGTCTCGCTGATGCGGGCGGGAGCATGACCGACATCCTGGATGTGGGGCCGGTCAGGATCATGACGCTCTTCGAGGCGGGCGAGCATCTCCGTGCCGACGAGGCGGTGCGGAGCTACGGCGCCCTGGCCGACGAGTCGAGACGTCCGTATCACCGCTGGTGTGCCAGCTATCTGCGCGCCGTCGTGGCCACACGGACGGGTCGCTTCGACGATGCGGCACACCACATCGACGTGGCTCGTGACATCGGTCTGGAGGCCCAGCTCGCCGATGTCCTCACCGTCTACGGCGCCCAGACCGTGATGCTGTTGCGAGAACGGGGTGACCTCGCTGAACTCGAGGCCCTGATCCGCACCCTGAACGAACGACTGCCGACCCCTCGTTGGAGCGAGATCCTGGCATGGGTCCTCGCCTCGACCGGTCGGGTCGATGATGCGGTCGCCGCACTCCCCGCCCGAATGACACGACGCCGGGACCCGCAGTGGCTGGCGGCGGCGACGTTCACCGCCGAAACGGTTGCCCTGGCCGGCCTGGAGGACAGGGCTCGGAACCTGTACGGCGAACTCGTTGCGTACGGCGGCACCGATGTAGTGGTCGGACCGGGCGTCGCATGGATCGGGCCGATGGATCACACCCTCGGTGTGCTGGCAGCCGGGCTCGGACGGGTCGACATCGCCGAGCGACACTTCACGAGCGCTCTCGAGGCGACGGCGGCACTGGGTGCCTGCCCCGCCCACCTGCGTTCGGAGTCGGCACTTGCTCGGCTGCGCTGATGTCGGTGAGCGCCGGCGCGATCCGTCGATGGGGCCGTCGTGGTTGGTGGGGAGGAGCCATGGGTATCTCCTCGGTCACGCGGCCGACACCAGCGGCAGAGACGAGCGAGGAGGGTGCCACGTGGGGATCTTCAGCGGCCTGTTGAAACCGTCGATCGCCAAGCGCCTCTGGAACGCCGTCCGGGGTCGGAGCTCCACGAGCGGCTGACGCCGCTCAGATGAGCCCGGCGCGGGAGCCGGCCTCCACGGCCTGGCGGCGGGTGTTCACGTCGAGCTTGCGGTACAGGGTCTTCAGGTTCGTCTTCACGGTGTTCACCGACAGGTACAGCTGCTCACCCATCTCGTTGTAGGTGAGATGGGTCGGCAACAGCTCGAGCAACGACTGCTCGCGCTGGGTGAGCCGCACGCCGTTCGACAGTCCGGCCGACCGGTCGGCCGACAGCGTGTCGAGTGTGGATGCCAGGCGGGGGTGCAGCTCTGCCAGCGGCAGCGACCGCAACAGCCGTTCGGATCGGCGGCCGACGCCGAGCAGCGGAAGAACCCACCCGCTGTCGGCGCACTCGGTGACGAGGTCGACGAGTTCGTCGGACGGGATCGACCCGTTGCCGTGCGTCGCCCGCACCAGCCGCGCCTGCAGGGCGTCGGGTCCCGCGAACGCGGAGAGGTCGGCGAGCAGCCGATGCGGATCGGCCGCCGGACCCGGTCCGAAGCGGGCCGTCAGGAGCAACGTGCGCGGACCCGGTTTCAGCTCGTCGATCACCCGTCGCGCCTCGTCGAGCTGCCCCATGTCGGCGAGTGCCTCCGCCTCCACGCCGAGGATCCGGTCGGCGTAGGGGCGGCACTGCTCGAAGTCGGTGGACGACCGCAGGTTGTCGACCACACCGAGGGTGCGCTGCGGATCGCCCAGGACCAACCCGAGGCGGGCATCGAGGAAGCCGGCCTGCAATGCGTTCCACACGCCACCGAGGTCGGCCGCGGCCGTGGAGGCCCGACGCGAGAACCGCTGAGCCAGATCGAGGTCGCCGACACTGAGATGACACCAGCCGGCGGTCACGAGCGTGTCGAAACACAGATGGTTGGCGTCGGCCTCGTGCTCGTCGATCCACGCCACCGCCGGAGCAACCGTCTCGACGGCGCCCGTCAGGTCGCCGGTCACCCAGTCGTGCCACGCCCGCAACGTCGGAACCGTCACCGACACCACGACGTCGGGCCCGTCGAGGCGCTCGGCTCGGCGGATCCACGCGATGGCGTCGTCGGGGCGCCTGGCGGCCACGAGAGTGCGAGCGGCGAGGATCGGGAAGCGCCGCTCGAACGCGGAGTCGACGTCGGTGACGGCCGGCCGCTCGGCGATCCAGCGGAGGGCGGTGTCGAGGTCGGCGTCCATCAAGGCCACGGCAGCTTCCACGTCCCTGAGGCGAGTGGCCAGGTCGATCTCGGCGTGCGGCGAGTGCTCGATCGCCGACGGGACGCCCGCTGCCGCCAGCTCGCGGGCTCGCCGGGTCCACGACTCGGCCGCTCGCGCGCCATCGGCGTAGAACGCCACCAGTGCCAGGTCGGCGGCGAGGCCGGCATCGTCGACCTCGGCCCGCAGGGGCAGTGTGCGGGCGAACCGCCGCAGGGCGTCCCGTTCGCCCCGGTCCACCAGTTCGATCGCCGGGTCGACCAGCTGCGAGCGCGCACGGGCCGTCTCCCCGATCGCCCGGAGGTGCAGGTAGGCCGAGGTGAGATCACCGCGCTCGCGCCACAGCGCCGCAGCTCGCCGATGGAGATCGATGCGGCGAGCCGGATCCTGGAATCCCAGCTCCGACTCGAGCAGTTCCCGGAAGAGCCCGTGGAACCGCATCGCTCCGGTCCGGGCGTCGACGACCGACAGGAACAGCCGCCGCTGGAGGAAGCTGCTCACCACGCCACCGGCGTCCGGTCCGACGAGGTCGGCGGCCAGGTCGGGATCGAACCATCGCAGCACCGACAGCGACAGTGCGACGTGTCGCTCGCGCGCGTCGAACGACTCGAGGACGCCACCGACGAGCCGGTCGGCGAGCAACCGCTCGGGAAGTTCGTGGTCGGTGCTCGCGGTGCCGGGTGTGTCGGAGAGCAGCGCCATGTGCAGAGCGATCGGCCAGCCCTCGACCCGATCGTTGAGCGCTCGGACATCGTCGGGCTCGAGGCGTGACCCGAAGCGCTCGGCGATCGTCACCGATTCGTCGGCCGTGATGCGCAGATCGTCCTCGCGCACCTCGGTCAGCCATCCGTTGGCGCGCCACCTCCCGAGTGGCAGGTGAGGATCGGACCGTGACGTGACGATCAGGCGGAGCCGGTCACCCACCCGCTCGACCAGGAGGGCGATCACGTCGAGCGTCGAGCGCGACAGATGGCTGTTCATCCCGTCGATCACCACGACCACCGTCGCCTCCGCGGTCTCGAGGCGCGAGATCAGTGCGGCGACGAAGACCGGGTCGTCGGGGCCCCGTTCACGGAGCAGCTCGGCCTGCTCGTCGTCGAACCCGTCGAGGACCGCCCCGAGTGCCTGCAGGACGTGCGTCCAGAAGGTGGTGGCATCCTGGTCGAGCAGGTCGAGTGTGAGCCAGGCGACCGGCAGCTCGGCCTGTTCGAACCAGTGCCGGACGACGACCGTCTTGCCGGATCCCGGCAATGCCGTCACCAGGGTGAATCGGCCCGGCTCGCCGATGGCGTCGACGAGACGCGGTCTCACCAGGAGCCCCTCCGGCACGTCGGGCGGCATCAGCTTGCCGTGCACGATCACCGGCCCGGTCCCGAGGGTGTCGCCCACGAGGTGCACGGTACCGCGACGCGCGGACGCTGCGCTGCGGTGAGCGGCGAAGACGCCCGACGGTCGCGCGAGCGCCGTTCATCACGGCGGCGAGCCGGACCGTACCTGGCAGTCAGCCCGAGAACACCGCCCGTGTCGTGTCGTCGGCGTCGACCAGCGTGAGGGTGGAGTCCTCGACGGAATAGCCGGACACCTCGCCCAGGACGGCCAGGTATGCCGACTCCATGTCGCTCGCGGGCGGCTCACACGCCATCATCGTGCCGGCGATGACCGGATCGACCGTCACCTCACCGTCGTCGAACGTGGCCGCCGTGGTGTACTGGTTGCAGCCGCTCGACCCCGAGATGCGTTCGCCGTCGAACGTGAGGTCCACGGTGACGCCGTCGGGAACGGGTTCGCCGTCGAGCTCGGTGAGTGTCCAGGTGGTGCCGGCGACGGGTCCACCGCCGGCGTCCCCGCCGGCGTCGTCGTCGCTGCCGCAGGCGGCGAACGCCGTGAGGCCGACGAGGGCCAGTGCGAGGGCTCGCCCCACGGGGCGCTGCAGGAGGGAACCTGTGTTCATCGTCGGCGACGTTACGCAACGCCGCCGTCGGTCGGCAGACCCTGATCGGGTGAACCGTCCTCCGATCGCACCTGGTCCACCGACAGGCCGAGTTCGTGGAGACGCGAGACGGCGGCGACGAGAGCCGACTGGTCGGGCAACGACACCACGAGCGAGTCGGGCCCGACGCTGACGGCGTCGACGCCGATCTCGTCGGCGAGCACCGAACGCAGCGCGGCATCCGGTTCTCCGCGCACGACGATCGAGTACTTCATCGCCCGTGTGCCTGCCGGATGCCGTCGCTCACGCCGTCGACGGTACGGACACACGCCCTGTCTCGGGAACACCCTGATCGGGTGGATCGCGTCAGGCCGTCACACGGTGGCGACGGCGCTGCCACAGGGCCGTCACGCTCGCCACCGCGAGCATGACCAGCGTGATGACCACCCCGACGGAGGTGACGGCGTGGGGAACCGTGTCGTCGGCGCCGGGATTGCGGTCGGCGATACCGACCGGGTTGCTCCCCAGCCCGGCGAGTGACGTCGCCCACATCCACGTCGCCACCGTGACGCCACCGGTGGCCAACCCGAGCCCGAAGGCGCGTACCACCAGCGAACCCACCACCACGGCGACGGCGATCAGAGCGACCTGGGCCAGCCGGCCGGCGAAGAACGCAGTGGGCAGATCGCGGTTGGGATCGGTGGACCGGAAGTTGTCGGCGAACACCGCATCGCCCACCGGCACCAGCGGCCCGAACGCCAGGACCACCCCGGCCACCGCCGTGACGGCGGCGATCCACGGATTGAGCGGCCGATGGCCACCGGTGCCCGACAGGCGCAGGGACGCCATGAACACCAGGACCGCCAGAACGCCGATGCCCGCCACCAGCAGCCACCCCACGTCGCGAGTGACGGTGAGGGTGAACGCCTCGGGTGAGGTGCGCGTGATCGACTCCGCGACGGCGATCGGGAACTCGGCCAGGCCGATCGTGAGGCTCGCCCAGCCCACCACTGCGAGCGCAGCTCCGCCGGCGAGGCCGGCGCCCCAGCGGATTCCGAAACAGGCGAGCAGCCCACCGAGGACCATCGCCGCCGCCCCGATGAATCCGGCCATCGCGAGGTTGCTGCCGAGGTCGTCGAGCGTGGAGGCGCCGGTGTCGATGCCGGCCGTGGGGCGGCTGGTGCGGATGTCGATCACGTCGGCCACGAAGGCCATCAGGGCCGCCGCGAGGCTGAACAGGGAGAACAGGAACACGAGACGGAAACGGAAGGGCTCGCGTGGCGGTGGGTACTCGACGAGGTCGTCGACGCCGTCGAACACGGCCGGCATCTCCGCCGTCGTGGTGGGAGACGTGGTGGTGGGCGCCTCGGCGGTTCGGATCTCGTCGGTGGGCGTGGCCGAGGCCCATCCGTCGTCGGCAACCACCGCGCGCTCGGCCACCCCGTCCGGCTCGGTGATGGCGTCGACCGGTTCGGTCACCGCATCCGCTTCGGAGATGGTGCCGACAGGCCCGGTGACGGCGTCGACGGGCTCGGTCGGCGCGTCGCTCCGATCCGCTGTCTCCGTCGGCTGTGTCCCTGCTTGCCCGGCGTCGACGCGATCGTCCGTGACGATGTCGATCGATTGGGTCTCGATCTGCTCGGTCGGCGGCTGGTCGAGCGGGGAGGCGCCTGTGTCCGGGGTGGGCGCTGCCCAGACGTTGCCCTCCTTCGCCGCCAGCGCCGTACCGCAGCGGTTGCAGAAGCGTTGCTCGTCGGAGACCTCGACGCCGCAGCCCGGACACACCATGGCCCCGACTGTACGGGATCGTGGTCAGGCGTCGGGTCTGCCCGACAGACTGGGGGTGTGCAGCCCGCCGACGCCACGTCCTCCGACGATCCGTCGGAGGACCCGACGGTCCGTCCCGCAGATGTGCCGACTCCCGTACGCGGCCGCTTCGCGCCGTCGCCGACCGGCGATCTCCACCTGGGCAACCTGCGCACGGCGGTGATCGCCTGGCTGGCGGCACGCGAGGCGGGCGGGTCGTTCGTCGTTCGCATGGAGGATCTCGATCGTCAGCAGTCCGACCCGGCGGTGGAGCGGTCACAACTCGTCGACCTGGCCACGATCGGGCTCGACTGGGACGGCGACGTGATCCGCCAGAGCGAGCGGTTCGATCTCTATCACGACGCCATCCGCCGCCTGACGGAGCAGGGGCTGGTCTACGAGTGCTACTGCACCCGTCGCGAGATCCGCGAGGAGATCGCCGCCGCCGCCGAAGCTCCGCACGGTCCGCCCGGCGCGTATCCCGGGGTGTGCCGTGATCTCGGCGACCGCGATCGCCGCCGCCGCCGTGACGAGGGCCGGCCGCCGGCGTTGAGGTTCCGCAGCGACGGTCAGGTGGTGGAGTTCGTCGACGGCGTCCACGGTGCGTCATCGGCGGTGGTCGACGATGTCGTGCTGCGCCGTAACGACGGCGTGCCGGCCTACAACCTCGCCGTGGTGGTCGACGATGCGCTGCAGGGGGTGACCGACGTGGTGCGCGGCGACGATCTGCTGTCGTCCACACCGCGGCAGATCGCGCTGCAACGGGTGCTCCATCTGCCTCGACCCCGCTATGCGCACGTCCCGCTCGTCCTCGACGACGAGGGTCGCCGCCTGGCGAAACGCAAGGGCCTGCCGGTGACGCTGCGGGACCTGGAGGCCGTCGGCGTCCCACCGGGTGACGTCCGACGGTGGATCCTGCACACGCTGGCACCGTCGGTCGACCCTGCTCCGCCGGCGGGCGACCGTTCGGACGTCCCCGGTCGCTCTCGACCGAGCCTGGCTGCGTTCGTCGAGGGCTTCCACCTGTCGGCGGTGCCGACCGAGCCGGTGGTGTGGTCGCTGGACCGGATGCGCGCACCGGGCTGAGTGCGGTGGCCCGTCCGGCGACGATGTCACCACCGCCATCGCTTGTAGCCTTTCCGTCCATGGTCGTGCAGCAACGCCGTCGCGCCGTGAGCGGCATCGTGGCGATGTCGGGCGTGCTCGCGTTCGCCGGGTGCTCCACGGCTGTCTCCAGCGGTGCCGGCGGAGACGGCGCAGCCGGGGTGGCCATCACCTCCGTCGCCACCACGGCGGCACCGACCACCACCGCGGCGCCCACCACCACTGCGGTACCGACCACGACTGCACCGACCACGACTGCAGCACCGACCACGACCGCGGCGCCCACCACCACGGCGGCGCCCACCACCACCCTGGCGCCCGTCGCGCCGCTGGGGGCACCGTTGGCGGGGATCGGCACCAGCTCCGGTGACGAGGCGGCACGGCTCCAGCAGCGGTTGCTCGACCTGGGATTCTGGGTCGGTGGCGTCGACGGTCAGTACGGCCTCACCACCCGCCAGGCCGTCATGGCCTTCGAGAAGTACATGGGCTTCGACGCCGACGGCAGCGTCGACCAGCGCACCGCCGACGCCTTGTCGACGATGAACGTGCGGGCACGTGCCCGCGCCAACTCCGGCACGCTGGTCGAAGTCGACAAGGCGAAGCAGCTGCTCTTCTTCGTGATCGACGGCCGCACCGAATGGGTGCTCAACACCTCCACCGGCAACGGCGAGTCCTACACCGAACCCGATCAGAACACACCGGGCGAGGTGATCAGCGGCGTGTCGCTCACCCCGAGTGGGCTGCACAACGTGAACCGTCAGCGGCCCGAGGGCTGGTGGGAAGGCGATCTCGGTGAGATCTACCGACCCAAGTACTTCGTGGGCGGGGTGGCGGTGCACGGCTCCAACTCGATCCCCAACTATCCGGCCTCCCACGGTTGCGTGCGCGTGAGCGTGCCGGCCATGGACTGGATCTGGGACAGCGGCATCATGCCGATGGACACGCCCGTCTGGGTGCACGACGGGGCCTGAACCCCGGCTGTCACTCGACGACACACCGGCTCCAGCCGGGTGACGGAGACCTCAGTCGAGAGGCCCGGGTGGTGGGCCGAGCACCTGGATGTCGAAGCGGGCGCACACCGCCGCCACGTGTGCCGGGTCGATCTCGGTCGGCTCGGGCAGTTCCGGCGAATCGATGGGCTGGCCGAGGGTTGCCACGAAGCGGTCGAACTGACCCGGAGTGGTCACCTGGAAGACGCGCGCCTCGTCCGACAGCACCTGGAACTGGTGAGGGCGGCCACGTGGCAACCAGACCGTGGCTCCTTCACCGTGTTCGGCGGACACGTCATCGCAGGTGAACCGCACCCGCCCCGACACCACGTAGAACAGCTCGTCTTCGAGGTCGTGTGAGTGCAGCGGCGGCCCGAATCCGCGGTGGCCGACGAACTCCATCGCTGTCAGTGCCCCGTCGGATACGTCGCTGCTGACCTTCGTGGTCATCAGGTGGTTGAGGAAGTGGTGGTGCTCACCCTCGTGGCGGGCGAGCAGGTGTGGTGTCTGCAGGGTCATGGACCCGAGTGTCGTCCCGTCACCTTTCGGAATTCTTCGGACACGTCGACGGCGGCACCGTTCTCCTCGGTGAGGTTGTCGATCCGGTCACCGATCCACTCGAACAGGCTCGCCTGGGCGAACACCTGGAACAACACCCAGGCGATGAGCACGATGGTGGCGATGATCAGCGCCCAGCGCACCCAACGGGTGACCTGGCTCGAGTACTTCGAGATCAGCGGCTCGATCTCGCGGGTGGCTGCGCTGGCACGTTGGCTGAAGAGTTCGGCGGCCCGGTCGATCTCGCTGCGGGCCGCGTTGCGGACCTGGGTGATGATCTCCTGGCTCTCGGCCCGGCTGACCTGCTTCGGCGCCAACTCGGACGGCGGGGTGAGCCGGACGCCCCCGGCCATCTCCTGCTCGCGTTCGCGCAGCTGCTCGAAGGAGAGCAGTTCGGCCTCGCTCGGAACCGGCCGCCGGATGTCGGTCCAGTCGAGGCCGTCCCACCACCGCAGACGCGACCGGTTCTGTGGATCGGGATACCACCCGGCGGGGGGAGCGTCTTGACGTCGCATGGTCAGGCCCGGCGGATCTCCGCGCGGTCGGGCTCGGGGAGCTGCACGCGGTTGTCGTCGTCGGGTATCGGCAGACCGTCCTTGGGCCGGACCTCGTCGTCGGTGTCGTCGTCGTGCGCAGCAGCAGCGAGCGCGGCGACGGTACCGAGGAGGCCCGAGAACTCGGCGGGGATCACCAGTTTGGTGGCCCGACCGTCGCCGATCTTCTCGAGTGCCTGCAGGTATTCCACGGTGAGCACGTTGTTGTCGGCCTGGGCATCCTTGATGCCCGTGAGGCGGGCCTTGGCGGCGTGGCCCTCGCCCTCGCCGATCATCTGGAGGCGCAGTTTGTCGGCGTTGGCACGCAGCTCGATCGCACGTGCCTCACCCTCGGCGTCGAGCACCGCCGCTGCCTTGCGGCCTTCCGCGGTGAGCACGGCCGCCTGCTTCTCGCCGTCGGCGCGGGCGATGGCGGCCTCCTGGTACCCCTTGGCCTCGGTGACCGTGGCCCGGCGGTCGCGCTCTGCTCGCATCTGGGCGTGCATGGCCGACACCACTTCGGGCGGCGGGTCGATGCGCTGGATCTCCACCCGCACCACACGCACACCCCACTTGTCGGTGGCGTCGTCGAGCACGTCACGCAGTTGTGTGTTGATGGTGTCGCGGGAGGTGAGCGCTCTGTCGAGCTCGAGGTCACCGATCAGGTTACGGAGGTTGGTCTGCGCCAGTTTCGTGATGGCGGTGAAGAAGTCGGCGACGTTGTACACGAGGCGCTGCGGGTCGGTCGCCTCGTAGTAGACGACGGCGTCGACCGACACCACCACGTTGTCCTCGGTGATGACCTCCTGCGGCGGGACGTCGACGACCTGCTCACGCATGTCGATCAACTGCATCGTCTCGATGAACGGCACGATGAGGTTGAGGCCGGGGGCGCGCGTGGTCTTGTACTTGCCGAGCCGCTCGACGAGGCCGCGCTGGTACGGCCGGACGATCTTCACGGCCCCCACCAGCACGCCGATGCCGATGAGTGCGATGACGATCAGGACGATGGCGATGGGATTCATGTGGTCTCCGGTCTACTGGGAGTTGGGTGGGGCCGGTGGTGGGGGTGGCTCGGCGGACGGTGGCGAGCTCGGTGGTCCGGTGGGTGGGGTGGGTGCGTCGGTGGACTCCACGACGACGCGGGTGCCGTTGACCGAGACCACGCGGACGTGGGTGCCGGCGGTGAGCGGCTTGCCGGAGTGCGACGTGGCGCCCCACACCTCGCCGTGCAGGGTGACGCGGCCCCGGCGGAGCGTGTCGTCGGGGTCGATGCTGGTGGTGACGATCCCGTCGAGGCCGACGACGCGGTCGGCGCCGACTCCGGGGGCGATCTCGTTCTCACCGGCGAATCTCTTCGCGTAGCGGTAGAGCCCGACCCACAGCAGCGCCCCGCCGCCCACGAAGACGAACCACTGCACTTCGATGGCGACGTCGTAGAACCCGAGCAGCGCTGCGGCGAACGCCGACACGGCGAAGGGCAGCAGCACGAACGACCCGGCGAGGACGGTGAGCTCGATGATCGCGAAGATGACGGCGATCGCCAGCCACACCCATGGCCAGAAGTCGAGGTCGATACCCAGATCCAGCACGTTTCCAACCTACCGGACCTGTCGCCTCCGTGACGTCGGCCCCCGGTTGCCGGCCCTCACCCTCGGCCCTCACCCGGCCCTCACCCCGGCCCGAGATCGTCCGATCGCCTCCAGGAAGAACGTTTGCGTGACGGAAATGTCGGGGCGCCCCAACGAAAACGTCACGCAAACGAAGCTGGAGGGGGTCGTGGAGAGGGGGATCAGGTGCCGGTGTCGCCGTCGGCGCGGCGGATGCGCAGCGGCTGGTCGGAAGCGGTCTTGTTGCGGCCGGTCTCGAGATCGAACCGCCAGCCGTGCAGCGTGCACACGAAATCGCACCCCTCGATCTCGCCGAATGCGGCCAGATCGGCGTTGCGATGCGGGCAACGCCGCTGCACGATGTAGTCGCCGATGCGGATGTCGGGTTCGTCCATCGACTCGAGCACGTCGGTCGGGGTGAGCTTGCGGACCACTTCGGCCTCGGCGCGCCGCATGCGCTCACGCGACAGCGACTTGAGGAAGTTGTAGACGTACTCGTTGAATTCGCCCTCGCGCCAGGCGGTGAAACGGCACGACAGCAGCAGTGAGTTGCTCCAGTCGACGGCCCGCTGTGCCACGACGGTCTCCACCAGCTCGCGTGGGATGTCGAAGCGGAACGAGAAGGGCTCGCCCTGGTGGGCGCGTACCTCTCCACCAGGGAAGTCGACGAGGATCGCCAGGTCGCCGGCGTTGATCAGCACGTTGGCGCCCACCTGCGTCCGCAGGGTGGGGGCCATGTCGAGCAACGGTTCCCACCACTGCTTCAGCGTCGACAGCAGGTCGGTGCTGGGCGGGTGCCAGCCGGCCTTCAGGTCGTCGAGCCACGGCTTCCAGTCGGCACGGTACTGTTCGAGATAGGCCCGCTTGTCGGTGAAGATCGTCTCCACGTCGGGCATGGGATGCGTCACCTCGATGGAGCCGGGGTGCACCTCGATCGTGGTGCCGGGCACGTTCATCACACCCTGGTGGCCGCCGGCGTCCAGCCGAGCGAGGAATGCCGTCTGGTCGGGGAAGATGCTCGTCTCGTCCCCGTCGATCATGTTGAGCGCGAACAGGTCGTCGTCGAGGAACGCCGGCGGGCCCGCACTCGGCACCACGTAGCGGGCGTCGATGTTCTCCACGTAGCGCATCGCCCGGGCGAACTGGGCGTCGACCTTGGCGCGGCACAGCGCTCGCTTGTCGTCCTCGGGCAGGTCGTACACCATCGGGTACCAGATGGCCCCGGAGAACTGCAGCCAGTGCAGATCGACCGGGCCGTGGGCGCGCAGTTGCGCCAGGTCGTTGGTCCGGCAGTCGTTCTGGTTGACGAGGATCGACTCGCCGTCGGACACCACGATCGCCGAGTCGCCGCCGGGCCCGTCGGTGATGGACGTCTCGATGTGGATCGCCACCGTGAGCCCCGGCGCGATGTCGATCTCCTCGGTGTCGACGGTGCGGATGAACTCGGTGAAGCCCAGCTGTTGCAGCGTCCGCTGCTGTTCACGGGTGGGGTAGCCCGGCAGCAGGATCGGGATGTCTCGCCGGAGGTGTTCGCGCAGCCACGGCTCGTCGTGGTGGTCGCCGTGCAGGTGCGAGATGTAGAGGAAGTCGGCCTGCTCGATGCGCTCGCGCAGGTCGTCGCTCAGCTGGTCGTTGCGGGGGAAGACGAACCACGAGCCGAAGAAGGCCGGCACGAACCAGGGGTCGCAGAGGATGGAACCGGCATCGGTCTCGATGAGCATGCCGGCATGACCGATCGATGTGGCGCGCATGGCGCCTCAGCGTAGGTGCCGGATCAGGCGACGGGTGGGTCGGTGAACTGCTGGCCGGCGCGTGACACGTGCTCGGTCCAGGCGGAACCGTCCCAGTAGCGGAGTTCGAAGCGACCCGACGGGTCGGCGTACCAGCCGGCGGGGACGGCGGGCTCTGCCGCCGCTGCGGCCGGTGCCGGCTCCGGCTCGGCCGGGGCAGGTTCTGCTGCCGGTTCCGGGGTGGCGCCGACCTCGGTGGCGAGGTCGGCGACCGACGTGTCGGCTGCTGCCGGCTCCGCGGCGGGCTCGCCGGCCGCTTCCTGCTCGGGTTCGGTGGTTTCGGGCGCTGCAGCCCAGCCGGCGGGTTCGGCGGCGGGTTCCGCGGCAGGGGCGCCTCCGGCCGCTTCGGCAGAACCGGCGGCGACGGCGGCGCCGGCTTCGACACCTCCGGGCAGCACCGGTGTCTCCTCCTCGGCGGCGGCCTCCTCGGCGGCGGCTTCCTCGGTGGCCGGCTCCGTCGCGGCGGCGGCTGCGCCGTCGGACTCGCGGCGCAGGTAGGCCACGATGTTGGTGCCGGCCGACACGATGCTCACGACCTCCCAGCCCTCGGCGGACTTCTCCGAGAGGAGCGGCGCCAGGGCGTCGGCGTCGTAGGACGAGGCGGTGACCGAAGAGAACTCCTGCATGGGGGCGATGCTAGACCACGCCGCCCCGCTCCATCATCCTTCTTGATCTCGTCTTGATCCCGTCGTGATCCTGTTCCGACCCCGCCCGTCCCCGCCGTGATCCCGCCTCGACCGTGCCCGACCACCGTTTGCGTGACGTTTTCTTCGGCCCGTCCCGACAATTCCGTCACGCAAACGAAATCGCCGCAGGCCCCTCGTGCGTCACTCGGGCGGTGGGGACGCGCCCCCGGCGGTGAGGGCGGCGAGATCGGCGTCGTCGGGGTGTCCGTCGTACGCGAGGGCCCCGTCCCGCAGCGCCAGCAACCGGGTGCTCTCGCGCACGGTGGCCAGCTCGTGTGTCGCCACCAGCAACGTCGCGCCGTCGGCATGCGCCGACGCGAACAGCGCCATCAGTGCGTCACGCCCGGTGCGGTCGAGCCCCACGAACGGTTCGTCCACGAGCAGCACGTCGAACGGCCGCACGAACGCCATGGCGATCGCCGCCTTCTGTTGGAGACCGCGGCTGAACGTTGCGGGCAGGTCGTCGATCCGCGGCGTCAGCCCGACGACGTCGACGAGGTCCACCGCCTGCTGTTCCCAGTCGCTCGTGCCGTGCAGGCGCGCGATGTACTCGAGGTGTTCCCACACGGAGAGGTCGTCGTAGAAGACCGGCTGATCCGCCAGGTACGACACCGCAGCCCGCGAGCCGACCGATCCGGCGCGATACCCACCGATCGAGGCCGAACCGTCGGTCGGTTCGAGCACGCCGGCCAGCATCTTCAGCAGGGTGGTCTTGCCGCTGCCGTTGTGGCCGATCAGCGTGACCCGCTCGCCGTCGGCGACCTCCAGATCCAACGCCTCCAGGGCGGGAGCGTCGCCGTAGTACTTGGCGAGATCCTGGGTCACCACGGCAGGCTCGGGAGTCCCGGCGGATCGGTCGGTGCGTGTCATGCAGCAGCTCGTCCCTGTTCGAAGAAGTGACGGATGTTCGCCCCCCAGGCGTCCCGCCGGCGCACCCACCACAGCACCCCGGCGACGAAGAGCGCCACGCCCACCCACGACCGCACCGCGGTGGCCGGATCGGCTCGGACGCGCATCGCGTACACCGGGACGAGCCCGGCTGCACTGAGCACCACGGGCAACAGTGTGCGGGCGATGGTGCCGAAGCCGGCGAACTCGGGGGGCATCAGCGTGGACTCGGCGTGGCGCGGTGACCCGAAGAGGGTGGTGGAGGACATGGCCGCCGGGGCGTCGGTGACCGTCGCCACCACCGGCCCGACGGCACCCGCCACGGCCACCGGGACCGCCACGGCGAACAGCCCGGCGGCGGCTGCCGGATCGACGATCGAGCCGGCAGCGGCGCCGATCAGGGCGGCCACGGCGAGCAGCGACGCCGGTGCCAGCAGGAGGTGGGCGTAGATCCAGCCCCGCTCCACCGGCAGCCGGTCGGTGAGGTCGGGCCGGTCGACCTCCTGCGACAGCGGTTCGAGGCTCTCGAGCCCGACGACGAACACGGCTGCCAGCACCAGCAGCCCGAACAGCGGCGAACTCGTCACCGTCAGCGCCGCGGCGACGCCACCGATCGCCGACGTGGCAGCGATCCGGCCCAGACGGGCCAGGGGAAGCCGACGCAACGAGCGCAGTCCTCGCTGCCACACGACGCTGCCGGTCACCGCCGGCGACGCGGCCCGACGCGGACGCGCCGGACCGCGAACCGGCGACGGTGCGACGCGGCGACGCCCGCCGGTCCTCCCGAGCCACGGAGTGGAGCGCAGGCGCTCGGATCGCAGCTGGCGGCGCAGGAGCACGACCGTCCGGATGTCCTGCACGGTCGCGGCGAACCGGAGCTGCGACACCAGCTCACCGCGGCGGGCGAGCGGCTCGATGCGCAGGCGGCCGCAGAACAGCAGTGCGCTCACCACCACCGCTGCGGTGCCGGCGATCGCCAGCGCATCGACCGGGTGCTGCTCCACACCCCACAGTGCGATGCGGCCGTGCAGGTCCGCCGGGCCGGC
>Ga0102928_1000090_pt1 | contig 47059 bp, 48 predicted proteins | sample SalPonR1_B_D1_MG_FD_78504 | JGI IMG/M metagenome (GOLD analysis project Ga0102928, IMG submission 78504) | Salt pond soil microbial communities from South San Francisco under conditions of wetland restoration - Salt Pond MetaG R1_B_D1_MG | ecosystem: Environmental > Aquatic > Marine > Intertidal...
ATAAACGGGTATGATAATACTTATTTTCAAAAAGAATGAGGTTTTCTATTTTGTGTTCAAGGTTCAATTATAGTCTAAAAAATTAATATCAGCCTCAGAATTTATTTTAGTTTTAGAATATTTATTGATGAATTCAATCAAATTTTTCGATTCATTTCCAAAATCACTAAACCTCAGCAGGTATAAAATTTCTTACAGATGATTAGGGAGCTCTTACTACCCAAGCCCAAAGTATCAATAACGGATGAATAACAAGTAATCGTAACCATGATATCCATGGCGACACACAGAGTCCACCTTCAATACAAGACCCAATTTGAATAAAAAACACATGTGACGGAACAAACAATATTAACAATGCAATGATCCCATAAACTGAAATCTTTCGATGCTTAGGAACAGCGACCCCAATTGCTAATACAATTTCCAAAATGCCACTAGCATAATTTATAAATTTAGGATAGGGTAAATAATTAGGAATTAGGTCAAAATAAAATTCAGGATTTATAAAGTGGTAACTCCCGGCGAAGAGGTAAAAGCCAATGAGAACAAGCCTAAGAAATTTTATCATTAATCTTTTGGTTTTTACGGGTACGAGATAGACTTTCGTATTACAAATTTAGAATAAATATTGCCAAAAACCGGCAATGAGAAAGAGTGTTAAGGCAGAAGTCATCTTTTCAATTTAAGTTGGTACCAACTTAGTAATAATATTCAAAACCCTATAATTATTAATTCATAATTAAACAAACACTCATTCAAACCAATAATACTATTTTTGCAAAAAATAGACAATAGCATTATGGCATATCAATTTAGAGACATAGAAGCCAAGTGGCAGAAATATTGGTCTGACAACAAAACTTATAAGGCGTTACAGCCGGATGAATTTGAAGGCAAGCCTAAACCCCCTTTTTATGTATTAGACATGTTTCCTTACCCTTCCGGAGCGGGTTTGCATGTTGGTCATCCTTTAGGTTATATTGCCAGTGATATATATGCGCGTTTTAAACGCCACCAAGGCTATAATGTCTTGCATCCGCAGGGCTACGATTCTTTTGGATTGCCGGCTGAACAGTATGCCATTCAGACGGGGCAGCATCCTGCCAAAACTACAAAAGCTAACATAAAACGTTATCGCGAGCAGTTAGATCGCATCGGGTTTTCTTTCGATTGGGACAGAGAAGTGCGTACCAGTGATCCTAATTATTATAAATGGACACAATGGATTTTTGTCCAACTGTTTGAATCTTATTTTGATTATGATGATCAAAAAGCCAAGCCCATTTCTAAATTGGAGTCTATTTTTGCTGAAAAAGGCAATCAAAATCTTAACATAGCCTGTGATGAAGACATTACTTATTTTACTGCAGAAGAATGGAACAACTTTTCTGAAAAGGGAAAAGCTGAACAATTGCTTAAGTATCGATTGGCCTACCTTGCTGAAACTGAAGTCAATTGGTGTCCAGCTCTGGGAACAGTATTAGCCAATGATGAAATCGTGAATGGCCACTCTGAACGTGGTGGCCATCCGGTGGAGCGTAAAAAGATGAAACAATGGAGCATGCGTATCTCTGCCTATGCTGAACGATTACTCCAAGGGCTAGATAATTTAGATTGGTCAGATGCCATCAAAGAAGCTCAACGTAATTGGATTGGGAAGTCGGTCGGCTCTCAAGTCAAATTTACTATCAAGGGCTATGATGCGACTATCGAGGTATTTACGACGAGACCAGACACCATTTACGGGGTTTCCTTTATGACCTTGGCTCCTGAACATGATTTGGTTAAGAAAATTACAACCGAAGAACAAAAAGAAACTGTTGAAAATTATATTGCCAAAACTGCAAAACGAAGTGAAAGAGACCGTCTAGCCGATGTGAAATCGATAAGCGGGGTATTTACGGGGGCTTATGCCGAACACCCGTTTACTAAAAAACCTATCCCGATTTGGATTGGGGACTACGTCTTAGCGAGTTATGGTACCGGTGCTGTGATGGCGGTACCCTGTGGCGACCAAAGGGATTACGATTTTGCCAAGCATTTTGATATCCCTATCCCCAATATTTTTAAAGACACCGATATTTCTAAGGAAGCTTTTGGAGATAAAGATGACACTTTAATTACCAATTCTGATATTCTCAACGACTTACCAATAAAAAAAGCCATTTCCAAAGCCATTGAAGTGATTGAGGAACGCGGGCTTGGAACTTCAAAAACAAACTACCGGTTACGGGACGCAGTTTTTTCGCGTCAGCGTTACTGGGGTGAACCTTTTCCGGTGTATTATGAAAATGGCCTGCCTAAAATGATTGATAAAAAGTTCCTGCCATTACAATTACCTGAAGTCGACGAATACCTGCCAACAGAAACAGGCGAACCACCCTTAGGTCGTGCCGAAAAATGGTATTGGCTCCAATATGGTGATAATGCCGAAATCGTTTCAAAAGAAACGTTTGAAAATTCTTCTCCTTCGGGGAGGCTAGGCGGGGCTCTAGAATTAAATACCATGCCGGGCTGGGCAGGAAGCTCCTGGTATATGTTTCGATATATGGAAAAAGATAAACGTGATAAAGGTTTTGCCTCTCAGGAAGCTTTAGAGTATTGGCAGAATGTCAATTTGTATGTTGGCGGTAGCGAACACGCCACCGGACATTTGTTGTACTCCAGATTTTGGACAAAATTTCTGAAAGACAGAGGATTTTTAAACATAGATGAACCCTTTCAGCGCATGATTAATCAGGGGATGATTTTGGGAGATAGTGCGTTTGTAAAACGAGGTGTCGACACCGGAAAATTTTATTCTGACGGCTACAAAACTGAAGAAAATTGTCAAAAAATACATGCGGATGTCAAGCATGTCAATACCTCAAATGAATTAGACATCGAAGGCTTTAAAAAATTCCGTCCCGAATTCAAAGACGATGTATTTATTGGTGAGGACGGAAAAGTCCTCTCCTTTGGAGAGGATTTAGTAGAGGCCTTTAAGGTCTCCCGCGAAGTCGAAAAAATGTCCAAATCTAAGTACAACGTCATCAACCCTGACGATGTTTGCGATGAATACGGCGCTGATGCACTTAGAATGTTTGAAATGTTTCTTGGACCAATAGACCAGTCCAAGCCCTGGAATACCTCTGGGCTTTCAGGCGTCGTAGGCTTCTTAAAAAAGTTTTGGAGACTATACCATCAAGGTAAAAACGCTAGTTTTTACGTACAGGATTCCTCTCCCACGGAGGGGTTAGGGGAGGCTTCAGGGGAGGCCCTCAAAGTTTTACACCAAACCATCAAAAAAGTAAACGAAGATATCGAAGCATTTAGTTTTAATACATCAGTATCAAGTTTTATGATCTGTGCCAATGAATTGCTTCAACTGAAATGTACTAGCCGAGAAATTCTTGAGCCTCTTTGCGTATTATTATCACCTTTTGCACCTCATATCTGCGAAGAGATTTGGGAAAAATTAGGTCATAAGGACACGATAGAATATGAGCCGTATCCGGTTCACGAAGAAAAATATTTAATAGAAGATACCAAAACTTATCCTATTTCTTTTAATGGAAAAATGCGATTCACTCTAGACTTAAGTTTAGATTTATCTAAAAATGAGATAGAAGATATAGTCATGGCAGACGAGCGCACTCAAAAACAACTCGATGGGAGAACACCTAAAAAAGTAATTATTGTTCCGGGTAAGATTGTGAATATTGTGGGCTAACATCTCTACATCTCGATACATTTTTATTTTTTCCTATCGTTAAAAATAAAAACACTCGATGTGACGTCAACTAAACACCCCGTCAGGTAGAGTGATTTTGTGAGGCACGAATAAAATCGTATCGAGACCACATCTCGATACATTTTTTTGTTAACTGCATTTAGTTAATAAATATGTTTTTCTTTAAATTTATAAAAGACAAATAGTTTTTTTGGCAATAACCACTGTTGTTATTTTTTGGGATATTTGATATAAGTTCAAAATCCTTTTTAATTTTGATAGATTATGGGAAAATTCACGAGACGACTTTTATTTATACTGCCTACTATATTTATATTATTATTCATAAGTTTAAAGTATGCTATGATCTACCTTATATTAGCTAATCTGGCTTTACTCATCATTGAAAATAAGACATATATCCAAAATTTGTTGAAGAAACTTTAGTTTTATTGTTTAAAATTGACTCTTAAAATTCCTCTCCACTTTTAGATCATTTTCTTAGTTTGCTATTTTAATGTGAGCAGAGCAAATATTAGAATTGAAACCATGTTAAGCAATAGGAAAAAATGGCAGTAAGTCATATTTTGGTCGTAAATTTGTTATATTACAATAAAAATCTAAAGAAAATGATGTCATATTATATTTTAATCGGCGCCATAATGTTGGTCAGCTGGTATGTGAGCCACAAGCTCAAATCAAAGTTTAAAAAGTATTCTAAGTTAAGATTAGAAAACGGCATGAGCGGTGCAGAAATTGCACGCCGAATGCTAGCAGACCATGGAATAACTGATGTCGAAGTTATTTCAACGCAGGGTAGATTGACAGACCACTACCACCCAACCAAAAAAACAGTTAACCTCAGTGAGAGTGTTTACAATCAGCGCAATGCAGCTGCAGCAGCCGTTGCTGCTCACGAAGTTGGCCATGCTGTTCAACACGCTAAGTCTTACCAATGGTTAGAAATGCGTAGCCAACTGGTACCAATAGTGCAGGTAGCTTCAAGTTATAGCCAATGGGTTATTTTCGGTGGTATCATCCTCATGGGTATGGTATCTGTTGGAGTAGGACAAATGGTATTACTGGCGGGAATTATCATGTTTGGTCTTGGTACCTTATTTAGTTTTATAACATTACCTGTAGAATACGATGCCAGTAATCGTGCATTGGCATGGTTAAAAGATAATGCCATTGTCACTTCAGAGGAATACAAACACTCTGAAGATGCTTTAAAATGGGCAGCGAGAACATATGTTGTGGCTGCTATTGGTTCACTTGCTACCCTGCTGTACTTTATAATGATCTACTTAGGTAGAGATTAAACACATTTATGATTAAAAACGATTTATTTCTTAGAGCTTTAAAAGGAGAAACAGTTGAACGTCCACCGGTGTGGATGATGCGTCAGGCAGGCAGATACTTGCCTGATTTTATGAAATTGAAGCATAAATACGATTTCTTTACCCGTTGTCGTACGCCGGAATTGGCAACCGAAATTACAGTAATGCCCATTGAACAAGTGGGTACAGATGCTGCAATTTTATTTAGTGATATTTTGGTTGTTCCACAAGCTATGGATATTGAAGTGGAAATGAAACCCGGAGTAGGACCGTGGTTACCAAACCCTGTTAATTCAGAAAAACGAGTAAAAGAGGCCATTGTTCCAGATGTTGATGAAACTTTGGGTTATGTCTTTGAAGCCATAAAAATGACCAAAAAAGCCCTTAACGATGAAGTGCCGTTGATTGGCTTTGCAGGTTCACCATGGACTATATTTTGTTATGCCGTGCAGGGTCAAGGCTCAAAGAATTTTGATAAGGCTAAGGCTATGTGTTTTTCCAGACCAGATTTGGCGCATGAACTCCTTCAAAAAATTACCGATACCACCATCGCTTACCTTAAAGGCAAAGTGAAAGCCGGTGTTGATGTAGTTCAGGTATTTGATTCCTGGGGCGGTATGTTATCTCCTGTAGATTATCAGGAATTCTCATGGCAATATAACCAGCAAATTATCGATGCACTTAAAGAAGAAATCCCTGTCATTGTATTCGGGAAGGGTTGCTGGTTTGCCTTAGAACAAATGTCAACATCCGGTGCTGCTGCATTAGGCGTCGATTGGACTTGTAGTCCACAAAATGCTCGAAAATTTACCAATAATAGCATTACACTACAAGGTAATTTTGACCCTTCACGCCTGTTGTCGCCACCAAGAGATATTACCAGGATGGTCTATCAAATGATTGATGAATTTGGGAAAGATAAATATATTGCTAATCTCGGTCATGGGATTTTACCCAACATACCAGTAGGTCATGCGCAGGCTTTTGTTGATGCGGTGAAATCTTACGATGGACGGTAGAGATTTCTCAGATATGAGAAGCTAGAAGTAAGATACTAGAAGTTTGACTTTTTACGTTTTTAGTTTTGTAATTACCTAAATGCTCATTGTTCAATTTAAAGATGCCGTATTCACCGTTATAACTTATATATCCATAAACGTATAGCCTTGTAAATGCTGGCTTAGCGCTCTAATCTTGCGTTAGGGATTGTAGTGGAAATCCTTTTGTGAGGCACGAACAAAAGATTGCAGCGTAAAGCCCGACCCGGACGAAAGCAAAGCGTCGTCTGGGTAACGCCCAAATCATTATCTATTTCTAATCTATTAAAATTCTAATGCTGCGACAATTCTGGCTAGTCTTCTTTGTAATATTCCATAAACTCTTCGGCCTTTTCTACCATTTTTCTGCTGCCACAAAAGAACGGGACACGCTCGTGTAATTCGATTGGTTCTATATCTAGGATACGTCTGTAACCATCGCTGGCTTTTCCTCCGGCTTGTTCGGTGATAAATGCCATAGGATTGCATTCGTATAAAAGCCGTAATTTACCATTGGCAACTTTTGAGCTTTTGGGGTAGATGTATATACCGCCTTTAATCATGTTTCGATGAATGTCCGAAACTAATGAGCCTATATATCTCGAGGTATAAGGCCGATCGCCTTCTTCTTCCTGACAGTATTTAATATAATTTTTCACCCCTTTTGGAAAATGTATATAATTTCCTTCATTCATAGAATATATTTTACCGGTTTCCGGAAATTTCATCTTGGGATGAGAAAGATAATATGTGCCAATGGCAGGGTTTAGCGTAAAACCATTCACGCCGTGTCCGGTAGTATAAACCAACATTGTAGAGGTGCCGTAGATAATATATCCAGCGGCGACCTGTTGATTCCCGGGCTGAAGAAAATCTTTCATCTGAACGGGTTGACCTACTGGTGTTATTCTTCTGTAGATTGAAAAAATGGTACCAACAGATACATTCACATCTATATTAGAACTCCCATCAAGCGGATCCATTAAAACCACATATTTATTATCATGAGCACCGTTGTGGCCTTTTACGGTGATAAAATCGTCTTCCTCTTCAGAAGCAATACCACAAACAATTTCACGATTGATTAAGGTGTCTATAAACACTTCATTGGCGTAAACATCTAATTTCTGTTGATCTTCACCTTGAATGTTAGTTTCACCATGTGCTCCTAAAATATCTACTAAGCCTGCTTTGTTCACTTCATGATTGACTACTTTAGCCGCAAGTTTTAAAGAACTTATCAGCCGGGATAATTCTCCGGATGAATATTGAAAGGCTTTTTGATTTTCTATAATGTATTCTCCTAAAGTTTGATGCGGTTGACCCATAACTATATCCTTGTAGTTTATTGCAAATCTAAACAAAAAGTTAATAAAAAGATGTGATTTTTATCATGGTAATTCATTTATTTTATAGGGTTTTAATTGATTACTTTTGTTTTTTTAAGAAAAGATAAAAGTATGAAGTTTAAAATTCGTTTTGCGCAAGCCAAAGATGTTTCAGGTATTTTAAATTTAATTCATGAATTGGCGGTTTTTGAAAATGAACCGGATGCTGTAGAAATTGATGAAGCGTATTTGCTAAATCATGGGTTTGGTGAACACAAATCATTTGAGTGTTTTATAGCTGAAGCAGAAGATGGTGAAATACTGGGTATGGCCTTGTTTTATAATCGATTTTCGACATGGAAAGGTTTGACTTACCACCTTGAGGATCTTATTGTAAAAGAAGAACATCGACAAAAAGGCATTGGCAAGGCACTTTTTGAAGCTTTTATAACATATGCCAAAGATCAAAATGTGAATAGAGTAGAATGGGTAGTTCTGGATTGGAACACAAACGCCATTAATTTTTACAAATCTTATGGTGCTACGGTTTTTAAGGAATGGCGAACGGTACAGATGGATAAGGAGATTATTAAGGCATTTGGGAATTCTTAGTTTAAATGATAACTACATTTTAATTGATAATATCAATAAACTTTTTGACAATCTTATAGTCTTTATATTAAAGCTAATTAAAATTTAATGGTACAAGTATTTAAATTCGGAGGCGCATCTGTAAAAGATGCCAAAGGGGTGAGAAATGTAGCTAATGTTATTAAGTTAATGGGCACCAGCAAAAAGGTAATTGTCATTTCTGCTATGGGCAAAACCACCAATGCTCTAGAGCATATAATTGATTTATACTTTAGTGAAGATGAAGCTTTGAAACATAAAATTGAAGACTTAAGAACTTATCATCATAACATTTTGGATGAACTTTTTAGTACCAAACAACACCCTGCCTATACAAAGGTAAATTATTTTTTTGACGAGTTAGAAATATTCTTAAACAGAAATAAATCACCAAATTATGATTTTGTTTACGACCAGGTGGTCGCTTTTGGAGAATTGATCAGTACGAGCATTGTGAGTCAATTTTTAGCTCAGGAAGGATTCCAAAATGTATGGCATGATTGTCGAAATCTTATCGACACCGACAGCACCTACAGGGATGCCAATGTGAATTGGGAGCAGACCCAATCTAAAATAAAGGCGCATATCAACCTGAACGAGCTTAATATCACTCAGGGCTTTATTGGTTCAGATGAAAACAATTTTACGACTACGCTTGGACGCGAAGGGAGTGACTATACCGCTGGAATTTTAGCCTATTGCCTAAATGCTGAAAATGTTTGTATTTGGAAAGATGTTCCGGGTGTTTTGAACGGCGACCCCAATGTATTTCAAAATACGCAGTTGCTCAACCAAATTTCTTATGAAGAAGCGATTGAACTTGCATTTTTTGGGGCCTCGGTCATACATCCTAAGACATTGCAACCTCTAAAGCAGAAAGAGATTCCTTTGTACGTTAAATCATTTTATGACCCCAAAGCACCTGGAACTTGCGTGTCTAAAGGAAGGGCAATAGACCCGGAAGTGCCTTGTTATATTGTAAAAAATGACTTGATTTTATTATCGTTATCAACCTTAGATTTTTCGTTTTTTGTGGAAGATAATATCAGTGAGATTTTTGCACTTTTTCATCAATACCAAATCAAAGTGGGCTTGATTCAGAATTCTGCGATAAGTTTTTCGGTGTGTATTGATAATAAATTTAAAAACGCCGATAAACTCATTGAGCAATTCAAAGCGAAGTTTAAAGTACACTACGAAAAGAACGTGAGTTTGCTGACTATACGTCACTATTCAGAAAAGAGCCTAAAGGAAATGACCAAAAACAAAAATATACTTTTAAAGCAATTTACACAAGAAACCGTGCAGCTTGTCATTAAGCCATCTCATTAAAGTTGTTTATCTTTACCTAGATAAAAACACCAAACCACCATGCCAATTGTAAATGCATCTGAAGTTTCTGATGGGTTGAACCTGAATAAGTTTGGGCCATTTGGTCTGTTTTTTGGGAAGTTGTTTTTAAGTGTATCCAAGCTCAGTAAGCTCAATACAATTTACGATCGCTTTAAGCATTTGGATGCATTAGACTTTATTGATGCCGTACTATTAGAACTCGGTGTAACTTTTGAAATTCCAGAAAAAGATTTAAAACGTATTCCAAATGAGGGCAGTTTTATCAGTATTTCTAATCACCCTTTAGGGGCTATTGATGGTTTGATTCTCCTTAAACTTATGCTTGAAGCACGTGAAGATTATAAAATTATCGCCAATTTTTTGCTTCAAAGGCTTCAACCTCTTGAAGATAAAATCATGCCTGTAAACCCTTTTGAAGACAGAAAAGAAGTTAAATCTAGTGTCATGGGCATAAAGCAGGCATTATTGCATATAAAGGAAGGCCACCCCCTGGGCGTTTTTCCTGCCGGCGAAGTCTCAACTTACAAAGAAGATAAAGATATAGTAGATAAACCCTGGACAGATGAAGCCATAAAATTGATTCAAAAAGCTAAAGTCCCTGTACTACCGGTTTATTTTCATGCTAAAAACAGCCCTGCCTTTTACAAACTGGCTAAGCTGAATGACAACTTAAGAACGGCCAAGCTGCCAAGCGAAATGCTTAAGCAGCGCAACCGAAAAATAGTCGTAAGAATAGGCTATCCTGTAAATGTAAAAAATCAAACTGAATATGAATATATTGAAGAGTTTAAATCTTTTTTGAGGAAGAAAACTTATATGCTGTCCAGCAGTTTTGAAAAAAACAATTTAATTAAAATATTTCCCAAACAAATAAAATTACCGCTACAGAACAGGCCCCGAAAAATCGTTTCAGAAAGTTCACAACAATATATTTTAAGAGAAATTGAAGTTTGCAGAGAACAACAGAAATGCCTAACCAAGAGTAAAAATTACGAGGTGTTTTTTGCTAAAAAGTCATTGATACCTAATATTGTTAGAGAAATAGGTCGATTGCGGGAAATTACCTTTAGATCAATTGGAGAAGGCACCAATAAACCCATAGACCTTGATGATTATGACCAATACTATCATCATATGTTCCTATGGGATAATGAAGCTGAACAAATTGCCGGAGCCTACAGAATGGGTCTTGGAAAGGAAATCTACAGTCAGCATGGTATTGATGGGTTTTACTTGAGCGAACTTTTTAAATTTGAGCCCGAATCTCATAAACTGATGAGCTCTGCCATAGAAATGGGCCGAGCCTTTATCATCCAGGAATACCAGCAAAAACCAATGCCTTTGTTTTTATTATGGAAAGGTATAGTGCATTGTACACTCAGGTTTCCTGAGCACAAATATTTAATTGGTGGGGTGAGTATAAGTAATAAGTTTTCAAACTTCTCAAAATCGATTATGATTGAATTTATGAAGTCGAATTATTATGACCCGTATTTAGCTCAATACGTTCATCCTAAAAAAGACTTTAAAGTCAAATTGAAAGATGTTGACAAAGACTTTGTATTTGACGCCACCAAGGCAGATTTAAATAAATTCGATAAACTCATTGATGAACTGGAAAGTGATAATTTACGTTTGCCGGTCTTGATCAAAAAGTATATCAAACAGAATGCTAAGGTGGTAGCCTTTAATGTTGATCCTTTATTTAATAATTCTGTTGATGGACTAATGTATATTAGAATCAAGGACTTACCGGAAAGTACTGTTAAACCTGTAATGGAAGAATTTCAAGCTGAACTGGAAGAACAACAAAAACAAAAATAATTATGCCTACTATTTTCACTAAAATTATAAACGGAGAAATCCCATCCTATAAAGTTGCAGAAACCGAAGATTTCTTAGCTTTTTTTGACATTAATCCTAATGCTAAAGGTCATACGCTTTGCATTCCAAAGAAGGAAGTGAATAAATTATTAGATTTAGACGAGGACACTTACAGAGAATTAATGGCGTTTTCCAGAAAAGTCGGTTTGGCACTACGGGAAGTGGTGGACTGTAAACGCATTGGTATGTCGGTTGTCGGCTTAGAAGTGCCACACGTGCATGTACACCTTATTCCCTTAAACCAAATGGCCGAAATGACCTTTCAACACAAAGTAAAAATGACGGATGAGGAGTTTAAGGCTTTGGCAGAGGAAGTTGCAGAGGCTTACCAAAATTTATAATTTGGTCTTTAGATTGACTGCATTAATATAAATTGCGTCAAGTAAATGACTATATTTATTTTAATACAGGTTTATTATTGACTAATTATTATTAAATTGCGTCAATTGTAAGACGTAAATATTATGAATATAGTCAGAGATGCAACACAATTGATAAAAAATAAGATAGTAGCTCAAAAAGTTGTCATTATTATTGGGGCAAGAAGGGTCGGGAAAACAGTATTGGTGAACGAGATTCTTAAAACTGTAAACGAACCTGTTTTAGTCCTAAATGGAGAAGATATTTTAGTTCATCAAAAATTGGCTCTAAGAAGTGTAGAGAATTATAGGAATTTAATTGGTAGCTACAGATTTCTTTATATTGATGAAGCGCAAAAAATACCCGATATAGGAAATAAGCTTAAGCTGATGATAGATGAAATATCCGGCTTAAAAATTGTTATAACCGGTTCATCAGCTTTAGGTATAAATAAAAATACCGGCGAGCCTCTAACAGGAAGAAAACATACATTTAAATTGTATCCATTTTCAGAAAATGAATACAACCAGTTAGAAAATACTTTCGTTAAAAATGAAAAAGTAAAGGAACGCCTGATATATGGCAATTATCCTGAGCTCATCCACATCAAAGATCAAAGAGACAAAGCGGAATATCTGAATGATCTTGTGAGTTCATACCTGTTAAAAGATATATTAGCCTATGAAAATATAGAAAACTCACAAAAAATATTCAATTTATTAAGATTAGTAGCCTTTCAAATTGGTGGTGAAGTATCTTATCAGGAGCTAGGTAAAACTTTAGGCATTAGTAAAAACACTGTAGAAAAATACTTAGATCTAATGCAAAAAGTATTTATATTAAAGAAAGTTGAGGGTTTTAGCAGAAATCTGAGAAAAGAAATTACTAAAAGTTCAAGATGGTATTTCCTGGATAACGGTATTAGAAATTCAATCATTGCAAATTTTAACGATTTAGATTCCAGAAATGATGTAGCACAACTATGGGAAAATTATTTGGTAGCTGAAAGATTAAAATTCCAACAATACACGAGAATGAGTTCTAATAATTACTTCTGGCGAACCTATACCCAACAGGAAATAGATTGGGTAGAAGAAAGAGGTGGCAAGCTGTTTGGTTACGAATTTAAATGGAAAAATACAAACGTAAAGCCACCGTCTTTATGGCAAAAAACTTACCCCAACGCCACTTTTGAAGTGATTCATCAGGATAATTTCAGCCAGTGGCTGAATATTGAATAGTTAAAGTGACCTATAATAAACTTAGTGATTAGAATTCTTTATTACAATAAAATCACAAATAATCCCTCATTAGTTTTTTCTACAGTCGCCAGCTCTTTTGCTCTCAGTCCTTTTAAGGCCTTATCCCATTTTTTGTTAGACAAACCGGATTTAGATTTTAAATCCGCTAATTCATACTCCGCTTGTTTTTTAAGCGCATCCATAATGACTTTTTCCTCTGCGGAAAGTTCTACTTTTTTCTTTTCCGGCTTCATTTGTGGAAAGAACAAAACTTCCTGTATTGAAGGGTTATTGGTCAAGAACATGACTAATCTATCCATGCCTATCCCTAAACCTGAGGTTGGTGGCATGCCGTATTCTAATGCTCTCAAGAAATCATAATCTATAAATTCAGTTGCTTCCTCGTCACCTTTTTTGGAGAGTTTAAGCTGGTGTTCAAAACGCGCTCTTTGGTCGATAGGGTCGTTGAGCTCAGAATAGGCATTGGCAATTTCTTTACCGCAGACCATTAATTCAAATCGTTCCGTTAATTCAGGATTTTCACGATGGCTTTTACACAACGGACTCATTTCCTTAGGATAGTCGGTTATGAATGTAGGTTGAATAAAGTTTGGCTCACATTTTTCACCAAAAATTTCATCTATCAATTTCCCTTTGCCCATACTGTCATCGACTTCTATATCCAGGTCTTTACAAGCTTGACGTAATTCAGCCTCAGATTTTCCTGTAATGTCAAAATCGGTGTACGCTTTAATGGCATCGGTCATAGATATTCGCTTATACGGCGCTTTAAAATCGATGTGGTGTTCTTTAAATTGTGCTTCTGTCGTTCCATTTACCGCCTTTGCACAGTGTTCTAAAAGGTTTTCCACAAAACGCATCATCCAGTTGTAGTCCTTGTAAGCCACGTAGATTTCCATAGCGGTAAACTCAGGATTGTGCGTACGGTCCATGCCTTCGTTACGGAAATTTTTAGAGAATTCATATACGCCATCAAAACCACCGACGATAAGACGTTTTAAGTATAATTCATTGGCTATTCTTAAGTATAATGGAATATCTAAAGCGTTGTGATGCGTCACAAACGGCTTTGCAGCTGCACCACCCGGGATAGGCTGAAGAACCGGGGTTTCAACTTCCATATAACCTTCGGCATTAAAAAACTCCCGCATAGCAGCAAAGAGCTTTGTGCGTTTCACGAAAATGTCTTTGACATGGGGATTGACCGCCAAATCCGCATAGCGTTGTCTGTAGCGTTGTTCTGCATCTGTGAATCCGTCGTACTCATTCCCTTCTTTATCTTTTTTGGGGAGAGGCAATGGTTTTAAAGCTTTGCTGATGAGTTGAAAATCTTTGACCTTAACGGTCATTTCTCCAACCTGTGTCTTAAACAACTCGCCATCGATAGAAATAAAATCACCAATGTCCAGTAGTTTTTTATAGATAGTATTGTATTGGGTTTTATCCTCATCGGGACAGATTTCATCCCGGTTAAAATACACTTGAATTCGTCCATCAGCATCCTGTAATTCAGCAAAAGACGCTTTACCTTGAATACGCCTGGACATGAGGCGACCTGCAATTTTTACGGATTTTCCTTCATCAAAATTATCCTTGATTTGCTTAGAATCACTGTTGGTGATCACTTCATCGGCGGGGTAAGGATTTATGCCGGCAGATCTTAATTGATTTAATTTATCTCTTCTAATGCGCTCTTGTTCAGATAAAGCCATACGTTATATTTTATGAGCCGCAAAGATAAGGTGTTTTTGGAGAAAATAAATCTTTAAAAAAATTATTAATAAAGTCTTATAAAATTAGATTGAAAGCCTTACATCCTGATTTTGAACGGATGTTTTAGCCCTTTGAAATTATCTAATTTAGCAATTAAAGACCCAACAGCAAGTTCTGCTTCCATTTGTAAAGGGATTTTATTTTTATCGTTAGATATCCAGATAGTTACACTTTCTTCTTCTTTGAAGACCCTTCCGGATTTAACAAAAGGTTTAAATACTAAACATTCTACATCACCAAACTTAGTTTCAATAATTTCTGTACCCAAAAACTTGACTTTAAAATCAAAGTTTTCTTCATCAAAAAACATGTTCAATACAAATTCATCTCCTTTCTTAATTTTATTTTCGTCGACAGTATTTCTCAGGTAATACAACGAGGATAACATGTCCTGAGAGTTTTTGATAAAAGAATGTTTATGAACGGTATCGTGTTTATAGTCTTTGACGGTTGCAGTATTCGAGTTGTGATCGAAATGTATTTCTTTATTTTTGGTATAACCGCCTTCATAAGTATCCCGAATAAATCTATGCGGAAGAGTTGTTTTTGAATCTAAATAGGTTTCAAAACGATCTCTCACTTTAAAAAATACATCGAGTAGGCCGGTAGATTTGCCATATCCAACTATGTGATGAACCGGATTGCCGTCTATTGAATCTTGTCTGATAGTTAAGCTGGCCTTGCTGGCGTTAAACCACCCGTATTTAATTTTAAAACTTAACCATTCACCATCTTTAAAGGCACTTTGAGCATTACTTATCTGAATCGACAGGCCTATGCATATAAAAAAAATAAAGCCTTTTTTTAACATGATTTGCTGATTTTAGTAGTTTGGATACAGCTAAACAACTATCATACCTTTTTTGAAAATAACTAGAGGAATCAATCTTTAGACAAGTATTGTATAAAACCCCTGCTTAAAATTTAAAGTTATTCTGAAATTCAGTATTTCAGTAATTCAACCTTAAACAAATTTATAAATAAATAAATCTTGCAAACGTGATTTATAAAATATTTAAATTTTTATGCTATATCAATCCATAATACCATGGTATTATAAAACTGGCTGTTAACCAAAAGCATAAATTTAAAATAACTCCAACTTTAAAAAAATCTTTAAACTGATATTGTCCTGCACTATAAACCATCGTGTTGGTTTGGTAACCAATAGGGGTCATAAATGTAGCAGAAGCTGCCAGCATAATTGTAATTAAAAAAGGGATTGGATTGGCTTCTAGATTTGTTGCTGTAGCAATAGCGATGGGTGCCATGAGGGCGGCAGAAGCATTGTTTGACATAACTTCTGTAAGTAATGAGGTAGTGATGTACAAACCAGAAATAATGGCCACAATACCGAAAGGGTTAAGGTTTTTAATCATATTATCGGCAATGATAATGTCTAGACCAGTCTTATGAATAGCAAGGCCTAAACTCAAAGCTCCTGCGAGCAAAAAGATTATCTTCCAGTTGATGGCGTTATAAACATCTTTCATACTCAAGACTTTTGTAAGCACCAAAATTGTTACAGCAGCAATTGAACCTGTAAGGATATCAATAATATTAAGTGCTGCCAGCGAAACCATAACAGCAATTAAGGCTACAACAGAAAAAAACTGAGGTTTATTAAAATCAGTAAGATATTCTTCTGAGAGCAGCACAAAAGGAGCGTTTTGTGAAGACTCTTTTTTCTTTAAGGATTTGATATAATGAGATTTGACTTCGGCTAGTATCACATCTCCTGCATATAGTTTTTGATTATAAAGGTCATCTTGAGAGATATCTCTTCTGTGTTTTATGGCTAAAGGTATGGCCCTGTAGAGTCTTCTAAAATCTAGCTCACCAAGCGTTTTACCATGAATTTCTGAAGATGAGGTGATGACCATTTCAACAAGTACAGCGTTTTTACCCATGAGGTCATCCTCTCCGATTTTAAGAGGCGATACAGAAAAGGAACTGGCCTTTCCTTTTAACGATTTTATTTTATCAGCATTACATTTTACTTTTAAAATATCATTTGCCTTAAGCACAAAATCCCCCTGAGGCATGATAAAAAATTCACCATCTCGTTTTATTTCTATGATATCCATCTCAAATTCTGTAACCAATTCAGAATCCATAATTTTTGACTCTACAGAGTTTGAATGTTCAAGTAATTCAATTTCTGTAATATATTGATTATAATCAACAGATTTCCTTAAAGTTGTCATAGATTTACTTTTTGGAAGTAATTTGATTCCAACAAAAGACATGTAAATAATTCCTATAACCAACAAAATAACTGCAATGGGGGTCATGCTAAACATGGTTAAACCTTCTATGCCATTTTCTTCAGCAATACCGCTAACTAAAATATTTGTGGAAGTTCCTATTAAGGTACACATTCCCCCAAAAATTGAGGCGAAAGACAGTGGTATGAGCATTTTTTTTGGCTCCTGACCAGAACTATGCGCAATTTGAACCACAACAGGAATAAACATTGCCACAACAGGCGTGTTGTTTACAAAAGCGGAAATAACAGCAATCATAAGCATCATCATAAGCATACCGACATTAAATTTATACCTGAAAACTTTGGATAATTTATGAGCTAGTACTTGTAAAGCACCGGTTTTGAGCAAAGCAGCGCTTAAAACAAACATAAAAGCTACGGTAATTGTAGCTTTATTACTAAAGCCTTTTATACTTTCCTGCGGCGTCAGTACACCTGTTATTATTAGGGAAACCAATATTAATACGGCTACCAAATCTACGGGTAAGGCTTCTGTAGCAAATAGCACAATAGCAAACATTATAATACAAATGGTAATAATAGCAGCTGTAGTCATAGATTCTTAAAATTGCCAAAGATATTAATTCCTACTAAAATAGTAGGCATTTATGTTTCTGCATTTTTATTAATGTTTTGAAAGTAAAATGCAGGGAGTAAAATAATGACTAGAAGCGGTTGAATTAAAAACCTTCTTATGTAAAATAATGTCATATAATTCTCGGTTTCGATGTCATGAGCTATAAACCAGAAGATTAAAATACCCATTGTAAAAAGTGCAGTATAGAGTATTCCACTAAATTGTAAATAAGATTTGTTTTGAAAACTTATCCAAATTAATATTAGTGATATAATGGTGTTTAAAAAGTATCTAAACCCCAGGTTTAAACTATACCAAATGGGATTTAATTCAGGAAAAGGCTTTTGCAGGAAATTATTTTTATAAAATGAAATCAGAGGGTCATAAAATAGTTCTGTCTCAAAAAATCTAATGAGTGCTAAACTCATAACCGACGCAACAAAGATTAAAATTTTGAACAATACTTTCACGTGGCTGGCATTTTCTTGTAATTTCTTATCCAGTACAACCACAATAAAAAAACTACTCCATATATAACCAAAGGAAATATGATATCGTGCAGAAGGTCTCTATATTCCGGGTAATAGTACAATCCAAGCGTTAAGAGTGCAATACGAGCTATATTTAAAACATAAATGAGAATACTTCCAAACAAGATAAAAAGCAAAGTTTTTTTAAACCCCTTATGAAATGCGATAATAAAAGAAAGGAATAAAATAATGACGCTAATACTATTACAACCTTCAATTATCCTTACCATCGGTTTTTCTTTAACCCAGAGTTGCATTTGGGGAAGTTTTGAATTTTTGTTGATATAGGTTTCATACCCTAAAAAATCAATAACGTGATAACTTTGCTCTGCAACTTTGTGGGTGACATAATCCGGAAAATAATTTTCCCAGGTAACATATTTTATATAAGCCTGATATAACAATGCCAAGACAATATAAGTGCCAAAAAAAATCAGCAAAAACTTGATAACTGCTTTATTTTTTTTTATAACAGATTTTAAATTCATTAGAATTCAATTTTTAACAAAGTTATATAAATGGAATTCAATACTTGTTGAGATAGAATAAATACTTTTGAAAAAAACATTTATGGATGCCAAGCCTATTATAACTGCTATTAGAACAATACTCGATTCTAAGGAATCTATAACAGATAAACTCTACAAATTATGTCAGTATCTAGAACAAAACATCTCACATTACGACTGGGTAGGATTCTATTTTGCAAACCAAAGTAAAAAAACGCTACACCTCGGGCCCTATGCAGGAGATCCCACAGACCATAAAATTATTCCTTTTGGAAAAGGGATTTGCGGGCAGGTTGCTGAAACTAATAATACATTTTTAGTGGATGATGTGAAAGCACAGGATAATTATATAGCTTGTAGTATTCACGTAAAATCCGAAATTGTTGTGCCTTTATTTGTCAATGGAGAAAATATTGGTCAAATAGATATAGATTCTCATACAAGAAATGCTTTTACTGCCCGGGACCAAGATTTATTAAGTAAAATCAATCAAAAGATTTCCAGCAGATTAAAAGCAGATCAGGTTGACCTCAAATCTTTATGGATTTAAATTGAACTATGCATTAAAGCATAATTTGGCTCCAGAATCTACAGAAATATTGTTGTGGATTAAAATTTATAACTCAATCCAAACGTCCAGAATGACTGAAGGTCATTATCTACATTCTCAAAATTTGGCTCTGTACCGGTTTCGTCCCAATTATCCAACGCAAATTTTAAGGCTTCTTGTTTGTTATCTCTAAAGGCAAAATCTAAACCAACGCCAAGATTTTTCCAGAGGTTATAACTTAACGAATTTGTCCAAGTCCAATTGGATAAATTAGAATCTTCGTAACTCTGGAATAGCGATAAATTTGATTTAAGATTGAGTTTACCAAAGGATTTTGTGTAATCTGCAACAATTTTAGCACCTAAAGAAGATTCAAACACAGTATCTCCACTAGAAAAGACGAAGTTGTAGTTGAATGGATGAATGACCACCGTTAAGTTTGAATTTGGAGTCCAAGTACCACCGGTACCTACATCTAAATAACCGGGGTCATTAAAGTTGTCTATGATAGTTGTTCTGTATTCTGTGAACCCAGAAATCGCCCATTTTTCAGATAATCTGTATCCATATAGGGAAGACATATTAAAAACATCTGTTGAAGCTCTGTAGTCCTTGTCATCTGTAGGGTCGTCTTTATCATCAAATTGTACCCAGCCAAGATTAACATTCAAGGCATTTTTCCAAAAATAGCCATCTTCTATTTTATTGGCAAAAGCATTAAATGTAATACCAATATTTCCGGCATCATTGTTTGGAGTGCCTTGTGCATACCAATTGTTAAATTGTGAAATACTACCCCCAACAGTTCCAAATGCTCCTACCCGCCAACCTGGTAGCGCATCAATTTTTGACTGAATAGCGTCTGCTTCAGCCTGAAACTTGTCTGCTTTGGCTTGCTTTTCTGCTAATTCTGTTTGTAACTCTTCTTTGGTTTGCCCATAACTTAGATTTAAAACTAAAAAAGAGAATGCCGTAATAAGGATATTTTTTTTCATAATTTGCTGGTCTTAAATTGTATGATTTAAGTTTTTGGCAAATATAATTTTAATTTAAAAATAAAAATATGTTTAGTAAATTTATTTAATTCTCTTCTTCTTGAATAGGGGTACAGCTGAACAAGCTTCACCAAACATCAAACTTTTAACCACAGGTTGAAGTTTTTGTATGAGTTGAATATATGCGGTTTCCGGTACAGGTTTATCACTACAGCCTTTAACGATTAAAGGTTTGTTACGATAGGCTTCAATATCAATCTTATTGATGGCCTCGGTGTATAAAATTTGGTTTAATTCTCTTTCTGTGCCAACAATCACTTTTTTGGCAATGGGGTTGAGGTAGGTTGAAATTAGCATATATGCCCATGATGGTACAATTGCATCTGTTGAACACTGTAAGCAGACAAAAGCGTTTTTATATTTAGACCAATCTTCTTCTTTCAAAGTGTCTCTGAATACCTTTTCTTTAAGAATAAACCCCTTGAAAAGCCACTTTGAAATATCTATACTATGTCTAGCACCGTCTTGATATAGTTCTTCAAGATTAAAGGTTATAATCGGGCTTTTAGCGACTCTGTTTACAATTTCTTCTGCCATAGCTTATAGTAATCCTAATTCCAATTTAGCTTCTTCACTCATGATATCTTGAGACCAAGGGGGATCAAAAGTTAATTCTACGTCAACATCGTTTACCATATCAATAGATTTCACCTTTTCTTTTACTTCTTGTGGAAGAGATTCAGCTACGGGACAATTAGGTGAGGTAAGTGTCATGATAATTCTTACTTGATTGTCTTCATTAACAAATACATCATAGATTAAACCCAATTCATATATATCAACCGGTATTTCGGGGTCATATATCGTTTTAATCACCCTAACGATTTCATCACCTAGTTTTTCTGTGTCTATTGTCTGTTCTGCCATGATATTTAGTTTTGTGTTTGTTTATTTTGGAAAGCCAACGCATACATTTTTAGTTGCTTAATCATGCTTACCAATCCATTTGCACGTGTTGGGGAGAGGTGTTCTTTAAGACCAATTTCATCAATAAAATCTGTATTGGCCTTAAGAATATCTTGTGGGTTTTGGTGTGAGAATACTCGAATTAAAATGGCGATGATACCTTTAGTAATAATGGCATCACTATCTGCAGTAAAAACTACTTTTCCATTTTGCATATCGGCATTTACCCAAACTTTAGACTGACAACCTTTTATAATATAATCGTCTGTTTTGTATTTGTCGTCTATTAATGGTAAAGATTTACCAAGTTCAATCATGTATTCATAACGCTGCATCCAATCGTCAAACATTGAAAATTCGTCGACTACTTCATCTTGAATATCTTGTATATTGCTCATGACTCCTGTTTTTTTAACTTTAAAATCATTATCTGTTCTTCATCAAAGAATTTAAGAAATTCTCCATTATATTCAAAATTTTTAATAGAATTAAGTTCCCCGAAAAAGGCATTTTCATTATGCATTTGCCCATCGCAATACATTTTTGTTGCTACCGCAAAACCAAAATCTATGTTTTGGCCATCTTTTTTATATTCACAAGAATAATTATTGCAATCAAACTTTCCCGAGATTCTTTGTTCTTCTGCATTTATATTTATAGAATAAGTTTTCTGAGATTTAAAACCTTTAGCATTAAATTCTAAAATTTTATAGTCACCTGACGGAAAATCCTGCATATTAGCAGATCTCTTGGTAGAGTTACAAGCAAAGAAAATAAGCATAAGTGATGATAAAATCATTTTCATAATAACATGGTATTTGCTTTTTGAAGTGCTTTTATCATTAGATCTACTTCTTCTTTGGTGTTATAAAACGAAAAAGACGCTCTTATGGTTCCCGGAATTTTGAAAAAATCCATAATTGGCTGTGCGCAATGGTGTCCTGTTCTTAGAGCTATACCCATTTTGTCTGCCAATGTTCCCACATCATAAGGATGCAGACCTTCAAAATTGAAAGAAATGACAGCCGTTTTATGCTCTGGTTCAACACCATAAATGATGATGTTGTCAAATTCTCTTAAGCGGGTTGTGGCATATTCTAATAATTCACTTTCATAGGCTGCAATGGCCTTAAAACCAATGTTATTCATATAATCTATAGCTCTGCCAAAAGCAATTCCACCACAAATGTTGGGGGTGCCGGCTTCAAATTTGTTGGGTAAACCGGCATAGGTTGTTTTTTCAAAACTTACTTGATCTATCATTTCACCACCACCTTGATAGGGTGGGAGCGCTTCCAGCAAATCTCTTTTGCCATAAAGCATACCAATACCCGTAGGGCCACATATTTTATGTGCAGAACATGTATAAAAATCTACATCAATAGCCTGAACATCTGTTTTGATGTGCGGTGCAGACTGCGCACCGTCTACAAGTACCTTAGCGCCAACTTCATGTGCTTTTTCAATAATTTCTTCAATCGGATTTATGGTGCCAAGGGCATTAGAGACATGGTTGACCATGACTAACTTGGTGTTTTTGTTCAGCATGACCTCAAACTGACTCAAATTTAAGTCTCCGTTTTCGGTCATGGGTAAAACCTTCAATTGGGCTCCGGTTTTTTCACATAACATCTGCCAGGGAACAATATTAGAATGGTGTTCCAGCCCTGAAACCAAAATTTCATCTTCAGCCGTTAGAAATTTTTCAAATCCGTTAGCTACTAGATTTATACTATGCGTTGTCCCGGACGTGAATAAGATTTCTTTGTATTCTTTGGCATTAAAATGCTTTTGAACCGTCCTACGTGCATTCTCGTAAGCTTCAGTGGCTTCCTGAGAAAGGGCGTGTACACCACGATGAATATTGGCGTTGTAATTTTGATAGTAATCTACAATACAGTCTATCACCTGTTGGGGTGTCTGTGAAGTCGCTGCATTATCAAAATACACCAACGGTCTGCCGTTGACCTTTCGATTTAAAATTGGAAAATCTTTCCTTATGTTCTCTACATTAAATCTCACTGCTTCAGTTTTCATATCTCCTCTCCTTTATAAATCGAAACCTAATTTGACTCCAATTTTTAGAGCAATCTGTTTCGTTATTCTTTTTTTGATTTCCGGTATTTTTACACTGTCCAAGACGTTATTTGCAAAAGCATACATCAATAGTGCACGCGCTTCTTTCTTAGGAATACCTCTTGTCTGCATGTAAAACAAAGCTTCTTCATCTAGCTGCCCAATTGTACATCCGTGACTGCACTTCACATCGTCTGCAAAAATCTCAAGCTGAGGTTTGGAGTTAATGGTGGCCTGGTCATCAATTAAGATGTTGTTATTACTTTGATAAGCATCAGTTTTTTGTGCGATTTTATCTACGAGAACTTTACCGTTAAAAACACCAGTTGATTTTTCCGCAAAAATACCTTTATAATCCTGATGGCTTTCACAATGTGGTTTTTTGTGGTGGACCAAGGTGTTGTGGTCTACGTGCTGTTTACCTTCAATAATAGTTACACCCTTTAAAATGGAGTTGATATTACTACCATTTTGATAAAAATTTAAGTTATTTCTAGTCAATTTCCCCCCAAAAGAAAAGGTGTGCACTGACACTTCAGAATCTCTATCCTGACTGATATAAGTGTTGTCTATTAACGAAGAGGTGGTTTTATCATTTTGTATTTTATAGTAATCTACATTCGCATTTTTTCCGGCAAAAATTTCAGTTACAGAATTAGTGAGTACGGCATTATCGGTCAAACTTTGATGTCTTTCAATAATTTGAACCTGCGCATTATCCTCAGCAATAATAAGATTTCTAGGTTGAATCATTAACGCACTTTCATTACCTGTCGAAAAATTTAAAACCTGAATAGGCTTTTCTGCCGTAATTCCCTTAGGGATTTTGATATAAGCACCTTCGTGAGAAAATGCTGTATTGAGAGCCGTCAAACTTTCCTGTGGTGCTACCTTATTGAAATATTTTTTGATGATAGACTTATACTTTTGATTGTTCAGTGCTGATGACATCAAGCAAGCATCTATTTTATCATGCGTAGTCTGCGATAGATGTGAGGCGTAGATACCATCAATAAATACAATTTGGTAGGTGTCTATATCATGCACACAATATTTTTTGATATTGCGGTATTCTATGGTATCTTCCTTTTTTGGAAAAATACTGTAATCTTCTTTCAATATAGAATTCAGGGATGTGTATTTCCATGCCTCCAGCTTTTTAGTTGGAAATCCGGTGCTATCAAAAAATTTAATTGCATCATTTCTTACATCATGGATATCGTTTTCAAGGTCTATGGTCTCCTCAAAAGCCATAAACGACGACAATAGTTTTTCTTTTAATTCCATTTTCTTTAGTTTCTTGTTTCTTGTTTCGGGTTTCTGGTTTTTATCTTTAAAAGTATTATTGATGATGTTTAAACTTTGTACCCCTGTATTCTCTTTTGTTTAAATAATTCATTAAAGAAGCTATTTTTTTGCTAAGCTGTATATAGTCTTTAACTAATTCCTCCATTTTTTCTGTTTAAATATAATTACAATCACATAATCTATATAATTGTGAACTTGTCTTACCAGCAGAACCTTTAGCAATTGATAGAAACTGCCTAAATTCCATGTTTCCGTCTCTTTCAATACCTTCTGCTGTGTTATCCATAACAGAACCTGATTAACCTTTAATTTGATCTCTAAGTTTAATGTCGTTTTTTAAATTAGATTCCAGGCTTAGATGGTGTATGATTTTGAAAAGTCTTCTAGCTTTTTGCCATATCTCCAAATCTTCGAAATTTTTTAATGTCGCCATAACTTCAAACTAAAATCATCAATCTTATAAGGCTAAACTTGAAACCTTAAACACTTCGACAGGCTCAGTGCATCGCCTTAAACAGGCATTTCTTCCTTCAACCAGTCATAACCTCGTTCTTCAAGTTTTTTAGCCAATTCTTTATCGCCGGATTTTATGATTTTTCCATCCACTAAAACGTGAACCACATCGGGAACAATGTAGTCTAGAAGTCTCTGGTAGTGGGTAATCACTAAGGTGGCATTGTCTTTTGTTCTCAATTTGTTTACACCATCGGCTACTACGCGAAGTGCATCGATATCCAGGCCGGAATCGGTTTCATCTAAAATAGCCATTTTGGGTTCGAGCATTGCCATTTGAAAGATTTCGTTTCGTTTCTTTTCTCCTCCTGAAAAACTTTCATTTAGTGAACGGGATAAGAATTTTCTATCCATGTCTAACATCGCCGATTTTTCTCTAATCTTCTTAAGCATTTCGTTAGCCGGCATATCTTTAAAGCCTTGTGCTTTTCGAATTTGATTGATGGCGGTTTTGATGAAATTGGTTACACTTACACCGGGAATTTCAACCGGATATTGAAATGACAGGAAAATCCCTTTATGAGCTCTTTCATCGGCTGATAAATCTGATATATTGGATTTATCAAACAGGATTTCGCCATCAGTAACTTCATATTCTTCGTTGCCAGCAACTACGGAGGCTAAGGTGCTTTTACCTGAACCGTTAGGTCCCATGATGGCGTGTACTTCACCGGGATTTATTTCAAGGTTGACACCTTTCAATATTTTTTCTCCTTCTACTTCGGCGTGTAAATTATGTATTTTTAGCATGTTATTCGGTTTTATTTGAGCTGTATTTTAAGACTTTTGTTTCTTGTTTGGGTTGCGGTTTGTATATTTTATCTAGTGTTTTTATCGTCACGATTTCTTCCCAGCCTTCCGGTTCTGTGTTTGGATTAATTTCAGCTTTTACGATGACATTAATGACATCGTAGTCATCTGTCTTAATATTTTCTGCTTGTTCTACCACAGACTTAGCGACATCATCCATTTTTACACCATAGAGTTTGTTGTTAACCTTTAAAACAGCTGCGGTATCTACGTGGATAAACTCACCGGTTAAGGTAGGTAATTCATCGGTAGCAACAAGGTTTTCTTTAACTGTTGCTTCCTTATTTTTAGTTGCTTTATCAGATTTACAGCTTATTGTAAAAAGGCTAATACTGCAACAAAAAACGAGAATTAACGGTATTTTTTTCATGTTTTTCAAATTAAATTAACCAACAGAACCTTCCAGTGAAATTTCTAATAATTTTTGAGCTTCTACCGCAAATTCCATAGGTAATTTGTTCAACACCTCTTTACTAAACCCATTTACGATCAAGGCTATGGCTTTTTCGGTATCTATACCACGTTGGTTACAGTAGAAGATTTGATCTTCACCAATTTTACTGGTGGTTGCTTCGTGTTCTATCTGGGCATTTTTATTGGATGCCTCGATATACGGAAAGGTGTGAGCGCCACATTTATTGCCCATGAGTAAGGAATCGCACTGAGAAAAATTACGTGCATTTTTAGCCCGAGGGCTCACTTTAACGAGTCCGCGATAAGAATTTTGAGATCGCCCGGCTGAAATTCCTTTCGAAATAATTGTCGATTTGGTGTTGTTACCCAAATGTATCATTTTTGTTCCCGTATCGGCTTGTTGAAAATTGTTGGTTAAAGCAATAGAGTAAAACTCACCAATAGAGTTATCGCCTTTTAAAATACAACTTGGATATTTCCAGGTCACAGCAGAACCGGTTTCGACTTGCGTCCAACTAATTTTTGCATTTTTCTCACAAAGTCCACGCTTGGTTACAAAGTTAAACACACCACCTTTGCCTTCTTTATCACCGGGGAACCAGTTTTGAACGGTACTATATTTTATTTCAGCATTGTCGAGAGCCACCAATTCTACAACAGCAGCATGCAATTGATTTTCATCGCGCATAGGTGCCGTACAGCCTTCAAGATAGCTCACATAACTTGAATCTTCGGCAATAACCAATGTTCTTTCAAATTGACCGGTGCCGGCTTGATTAATTCTGAAATAGGTGGAGAGTTCCATCGGGCATCTCACACCTTTAGGAATGTAACAGAAAGAACCATCTGTAAACACAGCTGAATTTAAAGCCGCAAAGAAATTATCTTTTGGCGGCACAACACTGCCAATGTATTTTTTGACCAATTCCGGATGCTCCTGAATAGCTTCTGATATTGAGCAAAATATGATGCCTTTTTCGGCCAATGTCTTTTTGAAAGTGGTTGCTACTGAAACTGAATCCATCACAACATCTACAGCAACACCTGCTAATTTTTTTTGCTCATCCAACGAAATTCCGAGTTTGTTGAAAGTGTCCAGTAACTCCGGATCAACTTCGTCTAAGTTGTCATATTTTGGTTTGTTACTCGGTGCAGAATAATAAGAAATACTTTGATAATCGGGTTTTTCATATCCAATATTTGCCCAATTAGGTTCAGCCATAGTTTTCCAATGTTTGAAGGCCTCGAGCCGCCATGCGGTCATCCAGTCGGGTTCATTTTTCTTTTTAGAAATGGCTATAATGATATCCTCATTAAGGCCCGGCGGTAACGTATCTGACTTTATATCGGTATAAAATCCATATTCGTACTCCTTATTTTTTAAGTCTTGTTCTAATTCGTGTTCGGTATAAGCCATTTTAATAGTATTTAGTTTCAAGTTAAAAAGTTTCAAGTATCAAGTTAGCCTGAAACAATTAACTTGTTTGTTATAATTTAGATTTTAAATATTTAATGAGTCCATAAATCATTTTCGAAATTTCATTTACAGCATCAAATAGTTTTTCAAATTCCACTTTATTAATGTAAGATAAATCATAAGCCAAATAAAGTTGAGAACGAAATTCACCCGATGATGCTTTAGCTATAAACAAAAATCTAATAAACTCCTTATGGGTTTCTCTTTCAAATCCCTCTGCAATGTTAGAAGAAATCGAAATACAGCTTCTTCTTATTTGATCTCTTAATCCAAAATCTTTATTAAAAGCAATATTTATGTTTGTTATCTCATAAACTTTCTCATTCAACAATCTAGCTTTTTGCCAAGCATCAATATCTTCAAATTTTTTAAAAGTTTTCACGATATTTTTAAGGTTTTTCTACCACTTACAACTTTCTAACTTACAACTTTAAACTTTCCAACTATAATGAAAAACTCTCTCCACACCCACAAGTGCGATTGGCATTAGGGTTATGGAAAACGAAACCTTTGCCGTTGAGACCACCAGAAAATTCTAAAGTGGTACCGGCGAGGTAAAGAAAGCTGCTTTTGTTCACAGCAATTTTTATGTCATTATCTTCAAAAACTTTATCGCTATCTTGTTGTTCTTTATCAAATTTTAAATCATAAGATAATCCAGAGCAACCGCCACTTTTAACGCCAACCCTCACGTAGTCAGCGTGGGCGTCAAAGCCCTCCTCGTTCATGAGGGCAATCAGCTTCTGCTTGGCTTGTTCACTGACTTTTATCATTGTTAATTTATTTAGATTTAATATAGATTACAAATATATGATTTTGTATACGAAATACTTTTTGTATTAACATTTTCCTAAAACAAAAAAAAGGCTACGAAAAATCGTAACCTTTTTGAGAACATTCTTGGGCTTAATTCTAAAACATTATTGAACTGTCCAGCCTGCACCCCAGGTGGCGTAGTCTGTACCTGTTGCAGATGCTGAGTCACCTGAAATAACATCAGCTTGTGTAGGTGCAGGATTGGCATCACCACTGTAAAGGAATTCTTCTGTAACATTGTCAAATGCCACATTTGTAAATTGTAAATCAGTAGGTATATTTGAACTTGTGATCCAGTCTGCCTCGTCGTCTTCAACTGCTATGCCACGACCGGTATTTCTGATGAGAACATTTTCAAAAACACCGCCAGTTCCGGCTCTAAGTCTGAACGCTCTACTATTATCGTTATTTCCTATAAAAGTTACATTGTTTACAGTTGGTCGAGATACAACACCAGATTCTGATGCATTTGAAAAATCAGTGTTAAAACCGTCCATTTCAAAACCACTATCTCCGTCTATAATTTGTTCAACATAAACGTCTGTTAACGTACCAGTGTAACCTTCAGTCCAGTCAATAGAATCATCTTCAGAGCCTACTACAGAAATAAAACTTGCATTTACAGTTCCTCCGAAGAATTCAACACCATCGTCAGAGCCTAAATATATTTGTACGTGGTCTATATTGGTAGCATCACCAACAGCATAAAGTGAAAGGCCATTAAGTTCGGCGTTACCATTTATGGCACCTCCGGTGTACTCTAATCTTAGGTAAGAAATAGTACCGGAGTTATCATTAGGATCGTCACCACCATAGGCTAAGTTACCAACTTCGCTATTTGCAGTATTTGTGCTGTTGTCCGGAGTTATGTTGGTTGGCGCTTTACCGAGGAGTATTAAGCCACCCCAGTCGCCCGGTCCCGCATTAAAATTATTTGAAGTCATTACAACAGGATTTTGAGCTGTTCCTAAAACTTCTATTTGTCCACCTTGTTTTACAGCTAAAAAGTTATTTACACCACTTGGAGAAAATCTAACGGTTGTACCTGCTAGTATTGTTAGTGTAACGCCATCTTCAACAAATAATGCACTGGACACCAAATAGTTCTGATCGGCATCTAAGGTAAGATCGCTTGTAATTGAACCCGCAAGTTCAATGGTTTCGTTTGTGCTTCCTCCACCGGTGCCGCCAGAGTTATTGTTCGTTACACTGTTATCATTTATTATGATATCAGGCGTATCATCGCTTTCACATCCTATGATTATAAGACTAAAAACACACATTGCTAAAAGGATTCTTGTTTTCATTTTCTAAAGTTTAAATTAATTGTATTTATTGTTTTATGTTTAAAATTTATATTTGAGTCCTAAGCCAACATTCAAGCCGGCTTTAAATTCACTGATTACTATATCACCAAACCCTGTATTTTCTCTTACGAAGGTAATGTCTGGATTAAGTATGTTGGTTAAGGAGAAGTTGATTTCAAAATTGTCTGTGATAGGATTTTTGAGTATAAAATCCAGACTAGTTACAGATTTCTCGACAATGTTTCCAAGATCTCCCGAACCAAGGGCAAATATTCTGTCTGAAAAGTAAGACCCTACAAGAGTGGCCTGAGGTTCATAATTTCCGAATCTGGGAGAATAAGTAACATCTGCATTGAAAATTAAATCTGATGCACCTTCTAACTGATCTTCATCTCTGTTAAAAGATGTCGTAAAAGCACCACTTACTTCGTCATACAGGTCTTGATTAGTATCTAAGTAAGCCACATTTATTCCAAGGTTTAGTACATCTTTTTCGTCTGCATCTCTAATAAGGTTTTTTCTGGCTTCTATTTCAAAACCTAAAACTTCTGCTTGTTCTCCGGTTCTAAAGTAACGCTGATCTCCTGTGGCATCTGCTGCTACAACACGGTTTACCGGATCATTAATTTGTTTGTAAAACAATGCCGCCGAAAAAATTTCACCCGACCCAAAGAACCATTCGTACTTAAGGTCAAAATTGTAGATGTCTGAATAACTTTTATCTGAAATATTTGTAAACTCCGGATTGTCTGAGCCCAGCAAATCAGGGTTTCCACCATATCTTACCGTAACATCTTCGTAAACGAAAGGTGCAATTTCCTTAAATTCCGGCAGAGAAATGGTCTGGCTAAAAGAGGCTCTAAGGTTCATATCCTCGTTAAGCTTGTATCTCGTGCTTAAGCTGGGAAGAAAAACAGTTTCAGAGTTTTCTATTCTTGTAGTGATTCCTGGTTGTACATCATCATTAAGTACATCATACTCTATAGACTGGCTAAAGTTTTCAATTCTAAAACCAGGCGTAATCAATAATTGATCTAATGTGATTTCTGCACTGGCAAATCCAGCCTGAATGTTTAATATACCTTCATAAACACTATCCGGCAAGCCGGGTCTGTTAGTTGAACCGATTTCAGGTGTTATAGGATTTAATACGGCGGTGTTAAAAAAACCTTCGCCTTCAGGAATGTTAATATTGCCTACGTTCAACAAAGCGTTTATATTGTTAACATCTGTTACTAAATTTTCTTCAGCTCTGTTGTTGAATAATTCGTAACCGTATCTAATACTGTTGAAGTTTCTTTGCTTACTTCTGGCATTGTAACCAACATTCACTTTTAAATTATCAGAAAATCGTTTACTGGCATTTAAAAATCCGTTGATTTCGTTGTCATTGATATCCTGAAAAAACCTTTGGTTATCAAACGGTATATTGTAGAACAAAGTAGGATTTGTGCTAGGGTCGTTGTCTAAAGCCAATTGATAGTCCTGTAGTGTAATCCTTTTACGATCCGGTTCGTCTGCCATAACGTGGTTAAAGCCTACGCCCCAATTCACTTCTAAGGTTTCGTTTTTATGTTCACCCAAAAGTTGGTTAACAAACAGCTGATCCTGATTAAAGAGAACGTTCATGACATAATAACCATCTTCACTTTGGTTAGCATCTCTGTTAAAACCCTGACCATTTATACCATAATATCCAACTTCATCTGTTGAGTTGTTAACGTATAAAGACCTGTATCGAATAACATTATCTCCATTAATTCTGTAATCTAAATTGGCTAAAGCAGTGGTCGTTGTTGAATATTCAAACTCTTCCATACTGGGAAAGTCCACTTTTAAAACGTTTGTGAAGTCTCTGGCGACACCATTTCTATATTTAAAACCGTTTGAAAATGATGCTGCTCCAAAAAAGCTGATATAGGATTCATCATTGATGTCTTTTTTAAAACCACCTTCAATACCTATGTTTGTATTTATCGGAGAGCCTGCACTTTCAGGATCTACAGGATGAGCCAGTACGATGGCAAATGGATTATTATCGTAACGGTTGTAATAGCCAAAGTGGCTGGTACCTTCGCTCCTTACAAACCTATCGCTTTCGCCCATGGCATTGGAGTTTACGCCACTACCCATATTAATATTTACAAAAGCTTTCCCGGTGTGGGTCTTTGAAGTAATATCTACATTCCCTGCTCCAAAATCTCCATAAAAGTCTGGATTATAGGCTTTACTTACTGAAATACTGGATATGATGTCTGTTGAAAAAAGACCCAAATCAATATTCTTTTTATTGACATCGGTAGAGGGTAAACTTAAACCATTTAAAGTCGTATTTTGGTATCGGTCTCCAAGTCCTCTTACAAAAACATTACTGGAACCTTGTTGTTTAGAAATACCAGAGATTTTAGAAACAGCTGCGGCAGCATCACCAACACCTTTTCGGGTCAATTCCTCAGCACCTATACTTTGTTTGATGTTTATGGCACCTTTCTGGTCTAGTAATAATGCTACTTCAGAATCTCTTCGTGCCACTGTTGTAATTACAACTTCGTCTAATGTTGCTGCAGTAGCTCCCATGGCTGTATTAACCTCAGTCACTTTTCCGGCGATAACTTCTACATTTTCAATAGTGATGGTTTCATATCCTACATAAGAAAACTCTACGGTGTAAGTACCAGGTTGAAGATTGCCTATATTAAAAAGGCCATCAATATCTGTGGTAGTTCCTTTTTCAGTGCCAAGTAAAATAACATTAGCAAACGCCAAAGGTTCATTATTGTATTCTTTATCTGTAATTTTCCCAACTATATTACCTGTTTGTTCTTGGGAGTACATTGAACTATTAATGATAAGACTGCATAACACAAAAAAGAGGTATTTCATCAGAAATTATTTTTGTGCAAATAAAGTTATTATGAGTTGATGTTATTTTAAATCAGCATTACCATAAGTTTTTTTAATGTTAAATCATTCTTTTAGATATAAAATCGCAAAACATATATTATATTGAAAATGAATTAAATATGTTTTTAGTTGAAAATATTTAGTTTACATTAAATTTACATACAATCAACCAAAATTTAATTTTAAACTTGATTATGACCTGTATTCGTAAACACTTACTTAACTTTAATATATTATTTATGATTAAATTTGTGAATTAACTATAAACCCATGAAAAAAAAGAACATTACTATACTTATCGTCGATGACGAACCGGATATTTTAGAAATTTTAAGTTATAATCTATCTAATGAGGGGTATCATGTAGAAACCACAGACAATGGTGTAAAAGCCGTAAAACTGGCCAAAAAGATAAAACCTCAATTGATTATTCTCGATGTGATGATGCCGGAGATGGATGGTATTGAAGCCTGTGAACAAATACGAAAGATAAAATCTTTGGAAGATACAGTTATCGCTTTTCTTACAGCTCGGGGCGAAGATTATTCTATGGTGGCCGGTTTTGAAGCCGGGGCAGATGATTATATTACCAAACCTATTAAGCCCAAAGTTCTGGTGAGTAAAGTAAAGTCTCTTTTAAGGCGATTCCGTTCCAGCAAAAAAGAAAACCAAATCTACAAAGTGGGTGATATTACCATCAATAAAGACGAATATAAAGTTATAAAAGCAAAAAAAGAAATGCCTTTGCCTCGAAAAGAATTTGAACTCTTATCTTTGTTGACTTCAGAGCCGGGCAAGGTGTTTAAAAGAGAAGATATTCTTGATAGTGTTTGGGGTAATGATGTTGTAGTGGGCGGAAGAACTATAGATGTGCATATCAGAAAACTAAGGGAAAAACTGGGAGATAAATCTTTTAAAACCATTAAAGGAGTAGGCTATAAGTTTGTCATATAAATGGGTGAAAAACAATTTAAACGGTCTTATAAATTTGCGTTCTTCTCTTCGCTGTATATCACCATTTTTGTGACTTTAATTTTACTTATAACTGAATACCTGTTTTTTGAAATCTTATGGGAGAGCATCATAGTGTTTGCCTTTTCTTGCTATTTACTTTCATTTCTTGTCATTCAACTCCGTATAGAGCATTTTATCTATAAACGTGTAAAGGCGGTTTATGACTCTGTGACCTTACTTGATTCTTCATCATTACAACAGCAAAGGGTAACCACAGATATGGTTACTTTAACCAAAGAGGTGGAGAAGTTTGCTCAGGATAAAAAAATAGAAATCGAAAGTCTTCGCGTAAGAGAAAATTATCGTAAGGAGTTTATGGGAAACGTTTCACATGAATTAAAGACGCCACTATTTACAGTACAAGGCTATATACTCACTTTACTCGATGGTGCCATAAAAGATAAGAAAGTCAGGAAAAAGTATCTGAAACGTGCCAGTAAAGGCGTTGACCGTTTAATCTATATTGTCAATGACCTGGATATGATTACCAAGCTTGAAACCGGCGACTTACATTTATATGAAGAAGAATTTGACATAGTAGAAGTAGTAAGAAATGTTTTTGACTTATTGGAAATGAAAGCCAGTAAGAGTAAAATTAATTTGACGTTTGATAAACTTTATGCACCCCTGATTGTGCAAGCAGATATGGAGCGCATTCAGCAGGTGTTAACCAACTTGATTGTGAATTCTATAAAATACGGTAAAAAAGGAGGAACAACAGAAGTAGGTATTGATGAGCTTCAAAATAATAAGATATTGGTAAGGATAACAGATAATGGCGAAGGTATAGAGAGCAGCCATATTAACAGGCTCTTTGAACGCTTTTACAGGGTTGACAAAAGTGGTTCGAGAAAGGATGGAGGTTCCGGCTTGGGTTTATCTATTGTAAAACATATCATAGAAGCCCATGACGAAAAGATTTATGTTGAAAGCGATTATGGTGTGGGCAGCGAATTTTCATTTACGCTCAAAAAGGGTGAACGCATTTCTCAAGACAATATCATCGCTAACGAAAAATCGGCCAAGACCGTCGTATAACTTAGCATCACCGAGCATGTTTAGATTAAATTTTCTCTGTTGAGCATAGGGAGCTATACCGTGTTTTTTCATGCTCATGGCCAGGTATTGTTGTTCTGTTTGCTTTGGCGTAGGAATAAATAAAGCTTTTTTATTCAGTTTTGCCATATCCATTAGTGTAGTGTAGCCAGACCTTGCTATAACTACTTCACTCTGTTGTATTAAAGTTTCCAGTTCTTTAGATTTGAGGTAGTTTATGACTTTGATGTCTCCTACGTCATATTCGTTTTGCTCATCTTCAACTTTGCCCCTCACCAGCACAGCTTTGCCTTTGTAAGCGCTAAATTCCTTTAACATAATGTCCTCAAACACCTGCCTTTGAGATTCAGGACCGGATATTAATATCAAAACATCGTATTTTATATCGATAGCTTTGGGTTGAAACCGGCTTAATATACCTATGTATTTTAAATTTAAGCTTGTTTTTTTTACATGACCTAATCTGCCACTTAGATGAGGTTTATCCTTATTATCCGGAATCCAGCATTCATCATATTTATGAATAAAAAAACGATGCAATTTTGAAGTCAGCCAGGTTGTTCCTCCAGAAAACACCTTAATTTGATGGGTTATGATAGCATTTGGTACAGCTTTATGAAACATCCCTAATCTATTGTCTGATATGATGCCTTTTAAGCTTTTCTCAAGCACTAGTTTTTTGATGAATTTTTGTTCCTGTTTTATCGTTTTATAGAGTTTATAGCCTTGAAACATTAAATTGAATTTGAGCCAGAATCCGCGTTTTGAATATTTAATTTTTAAAGCAGGCAATTTGTAATATTCTAATTCCGGAAATTCTTTTCTCAAAAGATCTAATGCTTTCCCATCTGAGGCTATAATTGGTGTGTAATCTTCTTTTTTGAGAGCGTTAATTATTGGGATACATCTTGTAGCATGGCCTAAACCCCAATTAAGTGGGGCGACTAAAATATTACCTTTTGACATTAAATTTATAAGTTTAAAATTTTATTAAATTTACAATTTAAATTACGACAGCATTGGGAAGTAAAAATAAACTAAAACGATTCAAAGATAACGAAAAGTTTAAAAACGTCATTCAACCCAGTCGTGAAGAGGTGTTAGGGGGAAATTTTAATTTTAAAGGACATTGGAGTGCAGAATTTTTTAAAAATAATAACCCCATCGTCATAGAATTGGGTTGTGGTAAAGGCGAATATAGTATAGGTCTTGCAGAAAAATATAAAGACAAAAATTTTGTAGGAATAGACATAAAAGGAGCCAGGTTTTGGCGGGGTGCCAAAACAGCGATTGAACAACACATAGATAACGTAGCTTTTGTAAGAACACAAATTGAACTGGTGGACAAGATCTTTGGAAATAATGAAGTGAGTGAAATTTGGATTACGTTTCCAGACCCTCAAATCAAATATAAGCGAACCAAGCACCGTATGACCAATCCGGAGTTTTTGTCAAAATATAAAGGCATTCTCAAAGAAAATGGTATCATACACCTCAAAACCGATAGTGAATTTATACACGGCTATACTTTGGGACTATTAGAAGGTTTAGGGCATGACATCCTATATAGTCATCACGATATTTACATAAATCATCAAGCACCCAAAGACGTGGTGGGCATACAGACATTTTATGAAAAACAATACCTAGATAAGGGAAAAGCCATTACATATTTAAAGTTTAAACTCAATTAAGAACTATTTTGCACGAAATTCACCTTTTTTTAATCACTTTTTTTGCCGCTCTAATTGGGGTCATTCCGCCGGGTTTAGTCAATATGGCTATAGCCAAGACCTGTGTTGATTTTAATGTGAAAGCCGGTAAACAAAAGGCTTTTGGCGCGGTGGTAGTGGTTTTTGTTCAGGCGTTGTTGGCTATTCTCATTGCTAAACAAATTTTGAATAATCCCAATTTTAAAGAAAATATCCTTTTGGCGGGTATTCTGGTTTTGGGGATAATGATGATCTATTTTTTTATAGCAGCAAGGCGACAGAAGATAGAAACGGCCTCAAAAAAAACAGGAAAACACTCACAAAGCTTTTTAAAAGGCGTCTTAATATCGAGCTTAAATGTGTTTCCTATTCCTTACTTTGTTATTATTTCAACATTATTTACACCGGAAAATCATGTTGATTTTACCTGGACCACAAAACTTATTTTTGCCTTGTCCGCATCGCTTGGCAGTCTCACTACTTTTTTAGCTTATGTCTATTTTTTTGATAAAATCATCAAGCAAAATAAATTGTTTAAGCAGTATTCTAATTATTTTATGGCAGCCTTGATGCTGGGTTTACTCATCATCACATTATATCGAGTTTATGGCTAAAGCGCATACAGATTTCTTTCAAAAAGTATATGAAGTGGTACGTCAAATACCATATGGCAAAGTTACCACATATGGGGCTATCGCCAAAGCCATAGGCGCTGCAAAGAGTGCCAGAACCGTCGGTTACGCCATGAACGCCTCACATGCTTTAGAAGATGTGCCTGCTCATCGGGTAGTGAACAGAAATGGTGTTCTTACCGGGAAACATCACTTCCCCGGAACACAGGTCATGCAGCAAATGCTGGAAGCAGAAGGTGTTAAAGTAGAAAATGACCAAATCATCAATTTTGAAAATCATTTATGGACTCCTGAAGTTCTAAGAGACTAAGGCAATTCAAGAGCTTCATATGTTCTGTAGAAAAGCATGGCACGACCGCTATCAATGTCTACCACTTTATTATCGTAAAAGAATTGTAAACTTTCAAATACTAATAAAAAATCACCTTTGTCATTTTTAAATCTAAAAGTAAAATCTTCTTGAGATGCGTCGTATAAATTATCATATTTATTACCAATAGTTTTTAAATGAGAGGTCATATCAGTTGCAAATAAAATTTCACCATAATATCTAAAGCTAATCACATTATTATCATCAAAATGTAGTTGTAGAGCTCTATTATCATCAACTTTGCTATTTAAACCCAACTTAGTAAAGTAATTGTAATCAGTAATTTCTTCTGCAAAATTTTCTTTGTACGATATTAAATTATAATTTTTAAAGGCATTAAAAATTTCAGATTTTTCAATTGTGATTTTCAAGGAATCTGCAATTTTTCTCGGCATATAATAACTTCCGGTTTCAGAAAAAGCTTCTTCAGGATTAAAGCCAAAGTAAGCTTCAGTTTTGTCAAGTGCATTTCTGTTATCCAGATATGTTATAATGCTTTGAAATCTCTCGTAATCCTCAGGGCTGAATGTGTGTTCCTTTTTGTTTTTAAGACTGTCTAAAAGTTCTCCTAGTTCGCCTAGCTGCGCATTTATTGAAATTTTGAAGGCAGAAAGCGGTCCAAAACTACTCAATAGAATTAATAAAAATATTGACTTTGCGTACAGACTTAAACTTTTTTTCTTAGACACGAGCATATACACCAGCATACCAGTAGTCCAAATCGCCAAAACTATTCCCAAATAGCGTAATTCAGTAAAATTATAATCTGCAATGCGTTTGTAAAGTGCAATAAACAACAGGGGAAGCAGCGGTAATATGGCGTAAAAATAAAACGGAAAAAACCGCTTGATAAATTTTGAAGGATGTGTTTGCCTAATGGGTTCTATCACCATATGAATAACAAATGCCAGTAAGCTCAACGCAGAAATCAAATACGTGACCCAGCCACGTGGTAATTCCCAGGTGATTAATATTTTAAACACATACACATAAACAATTATTAGATATAATAAACTAAGCGGAATCAAAATATATTTGACTAAAACTTCGATAGTTTTATGAAAATCTATCGATTTTTGAAGGTCTTTTACCAAAACAAAATCACTTAGAAATATAAAGGTATTAACGATGCCTAAACAAAAAATTAAAATTTGCAGATAGATGTAGTCGTTGAGGTTGACATCAAACAAAAGCTCGAGAGCTGAGGTTGCCAAGGCTAAACCAAGATATAAGACAAGACTATAAACCGCACTTCTAATTATAGCAACGCCTATATTTTTAAGGTAATTCCAAAACCTATGCTTATCCCAGATGTTAATAAAAGGGGCAAAAATAACAAACACGTGTCCTGCAAGAAGAAGTAAAGCCCATTGGCCGTTACCAAGCATTGATTCGTCAATACGGGGTTGTTCCAAATAAAAGTAAAATCCGGTTAAGCCGGAAATCACTGAAATCTTTAGCAGTGACCTCACCAAAAATTTATGCTCCAAAGCTTCAGATATAAACTGCATAGCGATGAGCCAGGAAATCCCTAAAACAAGCACTAAATTGAGATTGTTATATTGATTGATGATGTCATAATCATCGGTACTATAAATACTTATTAGAAAACAACTCCCCAAAACAGCCCAGACCAATGTCACCGGAAATCGACTGAAAGCTTTCATAGCATTTTGACCTAACTCACCAATAAAACCCATACTAAAAGATTTTTAGTTTATAATCTACAAATAATTCTATATTTTTGAATTACTAGAACATGACTAACATAACAATATTTTTATTAAAATAGTATTCAAATTATGGCAGGACACAGTAAATGGGCAAACATCAAACACCGAAAAGGGGCTCAGGATAAAAGACGCGCAAAACAATTTACTCGCGCAATCAAAGAAATTACAGTGGCTATAAAAGACGGCGGCAGTCCAGACCCCGAAACCAACCCCACATTAAGAAATGCTATTGCCAACGCTAAAGGGGTCAATATGCCAAAAGACACCATTCAGCGTGCCATAAAAAAAGCCAGCGGTGCCGATGCCGATAATTACGAGTTGGTTACTTTTGAAGGTTACGGTCCCCACGGCATCGCCATCTTTGTGGAATGCAGAACCGATAACACCAACAGAACAGTGGCCAGCGTACGTTCAATTTTTTCAAAAAATGGAGGCAGTTTGGGAACCAATGGATCCCTCGAATTTTTATTTGAACGTAAAGGTGTATTTATAATCGAAAAAAATAAAGTAGAATTAAACAAAGAAGAATTAGAATTAGAACTCATTGAAGGCGGCGCAACTGAAATTGAAGATAATAATGATGTCTTCGTTGTTTATACAGAGTTTTCAGATTTTGGATTGATGAATGAATGTCTGGAAAATTTAAATATTGAACCTAAAAATGCGGAGTTACAGCGTATTCCTTTAAACACTACCGAACTGCCCTTAGAAGACGCTAAAAAAATTATGGCCCTGATTGAAAAATTTGAAGATGACGATGATGTGCAGAATGTTTATCATACGCTTGAAATTACAGATGAGCTGGTTGAATCTATGGAAGATTAATGCTTATATCTAAGCATTATTCCTTCATAAACAACTCCCGACGAATTTCGGCCTCACGCCTAAGGGCCAACTCAATAAATCTTGCATCCTTTTCATCTTCATAGGTCTCTATATAATTTGTATAATAGTGCAGTGCCATTTTTCGATCCTCCATAAAATTATCTGCTGCCACAGCCCGATAGTATAAGGATGCTTCGTGATTGATATTCTCGTTGTAGGCTTTTTGGAAATCGTAGAAGGCCATTTGGTACTTTTTCTTGGCCATAGATATTCTTCCATTTAAAAAATTGTATTCCCACATCGATGTATCTTTCAAAACTCTGTAAAATGATAGAAATTTCGAAGCTTCCAGAGGCTTATTCAAGTAAATGTATAATTCAGCAATTTTTAAGCAAACCTTATAATCTTTATTGTCTTTTTTAAAGGCAATTTTGAAAGCTTCTACGGCTTGCTCATGTTGATTGAGTCTTAAGAATACATTTCCTTTGATATCATAAATAAATTTTGGCAGATCTGTTTTAAGACTTTCTAATTCTTTAATATAATTTAAACTGATTTGCCAGTCTTCCTCACGATAATGGATCTGCGCCAACAGATTAATAAGTCTTGGTGTTTGAGGTACTTTTGCCAATGTTTTTAAGCAAATGTTCTTGGCCATTTTCAAATTATCTACATCCATAAAATAGCGACTAGCATCGTGAGCGGCCTTAATGTGAGTGGGGTCATACAGTAAGGCGTCAAGAAAAAACTGATGATAGGCAAGTTTATTTAACTTTTGGGAAATCTTACCTTTTTGATACAGAAATTCTGCATTTTCGGGGAAGACATCTATTAAATTTGTAAACAAGCTATCTGCTTCTATAAGACGACCTTGTGTTTGTAGGATTTTAGCATATCTAAATTTAGATTTTAAAAACTCGCTTTGAGTTGAGTTTTTCAAGGCTTCATAGTAATAGGTTATACAATCTAAAGTCATCCCTTTTGCGCAATATACTTTTGCCAGGATAAGCTGATCTTCTGCGGTAGGCGACTCCATATTTTTATAAGCATCTATAGCTTTGGGATATTGTCCAAGTTCGTAATAATCTACTAAAGTCTGTGCATTAGAGCCATGAATAATTCCTACTAAAAGCAAAGTCAAAATATATTTCATGTTTTCTTTTTTTCAAATATAACTAAAAAGTTAGTTAAACTAATAGTTTAGTTTGAAAATTAATTTCTTAACCCTCATTCTTTACATCAAATTCTTGTACAATTTTATCTATTTTTGTTTTTAAAATGTCAAGATTTTGCTGGAGACTTTTTTAATTGTAGTTGGTTTGTTATGCTGCTTTATAGGTATTATCGGCAGTATATTGCCTGTTTTACCCGGACCGCCTATCAGTTGGTTAGGCTTATTGCTTTTGTATTTGATTCCAAGTCTTACAATAGACTACAGGTTTTTAGGTGTGACTTTAGGTATTGCACTTTTAATATTTGCCATGGATTATGTAATTCCTATTGTGGGTACTAAATACTTTGGTGGAAGCAGAGCAGGTGCTATTGGCTCTACAGTTGGTCTCATTCTAGGCTTGTTCTTTCCGCCACTGGGCTTTATTATCGGGCCTTTTCTCGGTGCTTTTTTTGGTGAAATTATTTTTAATGTCAATAGTAATTCTAAACACGCGTTTAAATCTGCTGTTGGGTCTTTTATAGGATTTTTAGCAGGAACGTTTATGAAAACCCTGGTATCTATCGTGTATTTGGGACTGTTTGTCTACAAGTTGATAGCGTACTGGGAAGTGATTTACTAATTTGCTGTAGATTCTATGGCTTCTGTTGTTGCTAGAGTAACTATTGTTTCTGTTGATGCTACTGGATACCGTTGTCACTATGTGATCCTATGCATACTGTTGATACTAAGGTATTAATGATACTTTTAAACATTGTGAATATGATGATAATTCTGATGGCGATAAAACTCCCATTGAAGTTTTATAGTAAATCATTGAAATTGAAACACATAATGTAAAATAAAATGTGCAAAATTTTCATAAACATGTACAGACATGTTGAAACACCCCAGAAACTACTAAGCTTTACGGGCAAATAAACGCTTTGCTGAATACTCATTACTCAATACTAATTACTGATCACTAAAAACTCAAAGCTCAAGTTCTGTGGCATCATGCCAGTGCACCTTTTGTTTTATTAGGCCTTTATTTAGAATTAGCAGACCCGGGTTAGACCGTACAATAGTTTTAATCGCTGTTTCGTCAGCAAAATAAAAGTCCAGCTCTCGTTGGAGTTCTTCTTTTAACCGCATTTGGGCTTTCTCTCCCGATGAGGTCAAAATAATTACAGTATAGCCTGAACGTTCAGCATTTTCGATAGTTGGTAAGACTGCCTCCCAGGCTTTAGTTTTACTTTTAGAAAGATTATAGGCTGCAATCATCAGTAATTTTTCTACAGACATCAACTTACCGGTAAAGTCTTCGCCATTTTGTTCAAGGGCAAAATCATGTATCGGCGGAATGTAACCTTCATCTACAAGTTCAGTTTCGTAAGTAATCAATTCGCCATTGACTTGCGGATAACTGCCTTGCGTCGTAATTACTTTTTCCTCTCCATTGACATTAAACTTCCAATGGTAATTGTAAACTGCTTTTGGCGCATCCTCAGGAACCGTCATGGAAGCAGGGATGTCAGTGCCGACGTTGTAAGGTCTAAAATCGACCACAGGAAGATGATTCAAACCATAATAGCTTAAATAGCCACTCACTATAAAGGCGATCAAAAAAATCGCAAACCCAATTGGTTTTGAAAATAAGGGTTTCAGGTATTCGTGTTTAAAGAAAATGAACAGGATAAGCACCAATAAGATGATGTCTTTATAAAAAGATTGCCAAGGATCAAGCGGTATAGCGTCACCAAAGCAACCACAGTCTGTAACTTTATTGAAATACGCTGAATAAAAGGTTAAAAACGTAAAAAAGATGATCATAAGCAGTAAGCTCCACCGGGTAAACTTTGGTGCATAACCAATGAGTAAAGTGACGCCAAGCAGTAATTCGTAGATGACTACAAATACTGCAATGGGTAGGGCAAAGGGCACAAGAAATTCCAATTCTAAAACCCCGGGACCAAAATATTCTTCTAGCTTATAAGAAAATCCTAAGGGGTCGACAAGCTTTACATACCCACTAAAAATGAATAGTACACCGACAAAAAATCTTGCTATTTGATATAATATGTTCATGATTATAATTCTATTTGTAAGACATTAATATTAGTGCGAAAACAGCGTAATTGAGCATATCCTGATAGTTGGCTTCTACGCCTTCACTCACTTCTGTTTTTCCTTTGTTGTTTTCTATTTGTTTGACCCTGAGAAGTTTTTGTAAAATGAGATCGGTAAGCGAACTCACACGCATCTCTCGCCATGCTTCACCGTAGTCATGGTTTTTATTTTCCATCAGGGTTTTGGTTTCCTTTACCATCTTGTCATAAAGTTCAACTGCTTCTTTAGCATTAAGGTCAGGCTGCTGCGCAATACCTTTCTCAACCTGAATTAGTGAAATTACAGAATAATTGATGATGCCAATAAATTCGCCTTCAATATTATCAGATACCTTTTGAACTTTGCCATCCTCCAAGCTCCTTATGCGTTGAGCTTTTATAAAAATCTGATCAGTAAGTGAGGGCAGTCTCAATATGCGCCAGGCACTGCCATAATCACACATTTTTTTGAAAAACAGAGAACGACACTTGTCTATAATGTCATCAAACTCTTTAGACGTATTACTCATATGTTCTTAATTGAAATTTCAAAGATAAAACACAGCGGTCAAATGAGGCTAAATAAGGGAGAATAAAACCCCATCAAAAAAAAATCACTTGAATATCTACTTAACAGACGTTAAAATTGGATATTCGTGTTGCGTAAAAAGAAAGTAGTTCATAGTTTTATAAAAAATTCTGTAACATGAAAAGGTTAAATCTACTTGAAAAATTGAATAAAGAGAGAAAAAAAGTTGATGAGAATCAAATTTTAAATGACGTTAAGAGGTATTTAGATCAACTTGTTCAAGAAGATTCTAAGATTGAAGAGGGTATTCTGGGCGCTCAGCATTCTGATGATATCACTAACAACTTAGATTTTGATAAGATGGAAAGTGATCGTATTTATCATATCAGTCAGATTGAAAAAATTTGTGTCAATTATAGGTTAAGATTTTTAGAATCTCATTTATTCAAGGGAGATCTGCCGGCAGAAGCCATTCAGGAAGTAAAACGACTAAACACAGAACACGACACAGAGTTAAAAGGTTTCAAAATTATGGCACCTTCTAAACTGTTCAAATTAAAAAATGCGGATGATCCTTTATTGATGGCTCCTATTGGTAATGGTTATTACTATTTCATTCACAAGTGGGGAAATGATTTACACCCATTGCGACGACTGATGGTATGGCCGGTTAAAACGCTTGAAAATTTCATTTTTACCATGTTTGCCATTAGTTTATTGGTTACGGGGCTTTTTCCAAAGCAAATCTTTTTTGACGAGACTTCAGGCATAGAGTTTTTTATGCTATTTATATTCATGTTTAAATGGTTACTTGGTATTGCTTTATATTACGGTTTTGCTAAAGGAAAAAATTTCAACGAATCTATTTGGCAAAGTAAATTTTACAACGCTTAAAATATAACTATGATAGTATTACAATTTTTGAAATATCAACTCACTCTCTCAAGTTTCTTCAAATTTTTGGTGTCCCAAAAGAAAAGCAAATTAAAACGCAAATTAAGAGATAAAACCAAATCGAAGATAAAATGTGTTAAACAAAAAAGAATTTTAATGTCAAAGTGTTGAGTAGCCCCTGAGTAAAAAATTTAAACTATACTTGTAAATTCTATCACTTTGTGATAGAATTTTTTAATTTAAGCTTAAATCAATGAAAAAGAAAGATTTACAAAACATTGCTAGTCAATTTGGTAGTCCTGTTTATGTTTACGATAGTGATAAAATAATATCACAATACAAACGCCTTACAGGAGCATTTAAAGACGTTAAACATTTGCAACTTCACTATGCCGTAAAAGCCTTGTCCAACCTTAGTGTTTTAAAGCTATTTAATAAACTGGGTAGTGGTTTAGATACGGTTTCCATTCAAGAAGTTAAATTGGGTATCGAAGCCGGTGTAGAACCGTCAAAAATTATTTACACGCCTAATGGAGTTTCCATGGAAGAACTAGAACAAGCAATAGAATTAGGTGTGAAAATCAATATTGATAATCTTGTCATACTAGAACAATTTGGAACAAAACATCCGGAAGTACCGGTGTGTATCCGTATCAATCCGCACGTGATGGCTGGAGGAAATACTAATATTTCGGTAGGGCATATCGATTCTAAATTTGGGATTTCGATTCACCAATTACCGCATGTTTTACGAATTGTTGAAAACACCAAAATGCATGTCAATGGAGTGCATATGCATACCGGAAGTGACATTCTGGATATTGGAGTTTTTCTTCATGCCGCTGAAATTTTATTCGAAGTGGCTGAGCATTTTAAAGATTTAGAATTCCTGGATTTTGGAAGCGGCTTTAAAGTCCCTTACCACGATAATGACATTCAAACCGATGTTGAAGAATTGGGGCAAAAATTATCAAAACGATTTAATGAATTTTGCGAATCTTATGGCCGTGAATTAACCTTAGCCTTCGAACCCGGTAAATTTCTGGTGAGTGAAGCTGGATTTTTTCTGGTAAAAGTCAATGTGGTGAAGCAAACTACATCAACGGTATTTGCCCAGGTAGATTCCGGATTTAACCATCTTATTCGTCCTATGCTTTACGGTTCACGACATGAAATCACAAATGTGACACATCCGGAACGCAAAAAGCGGTTTTACTCAGTTGTAGGCTACATTTGCGAAACCGATACCTTTGCTAACAACAAAATGATCAGCGAAATATCTGAAGGAGATATTCTAGCTTTTAAAAATGCTGGTGCTTACTGCCAGACCATGGCGAGCAACTATAATTCCAGGTTTAGACCCACAGAGGTGCTATGGCATAAGGGAGAAGCACATTTGATTCGCAAGCGCGAAACTTTTGAGGATTTGGTGAGGAATCAGGTGGTTGTTGAATTTGAAGATTTGAAAGTTACCTAATTTGAAAATTATTTTATCGGAAAAATATCCAATGATTTTATAAAATACCTTAAAATCATAACCTATATAGTGCAATTGGTACCAAAAAAAGTCTCCCCTAGCGGCGTTGCACTGAGCGTAGCCGAAGTGAAAGATTTAGAGGGGTTTCTTCTCACCTCTCAAAAATAGCCTTCAACTCAAAATCGAGTTCAGGAAATAATTTGCTTTGTATTTTCGTATCGACACCTAAAGGTCTGTCATTGCTATACTTACCATCTTTCAGATAATAAACCAATATAGTCTGATTAGCAGGTTCAACAATCCAGTATTCAGGAATTTTATTCTCTTGGTATAAGTCGAATTTTACACCCATTTCTTTTTTAGAATTGCCCGGCGAAAGAATTTCAACAACCAAATCAGGTGAGCCTTTACAACCCCGTTCATCAATCTTATCTAAATCGCAAATTACAGTAATGTCTGGCTGTACAACTGTATTAAATTCATCATCAGTTACTGGTTTTTTGGAGTCTTTTAATCTGACATCAAAAGGAGCTGTAATCAATTTACAAGGTTTGCTTAAAAAGTAATTAAACATATATCCTGTAAGTTTTGTAGCTATATCCTGATGTGTATAACTCGGTGCAGGACTCATCTTCATTAATTTGCCTTTATACAGCTCCACGCGCTCTTTAAACTTCCAGGTTAAATAATCGGCATAAGTGTAAAACCCGTTTACGTCCAGTTGATTGATATCTGTTATTTCTTTTTGAAGCGTCTTCATAATTGTAAATATAAAAAATAATCTTTTAATATGGCAATTGCTTAATTTGATAATTGCCTGATTTGATAATATGGTAATGTATCAGTTTAGCAATGA
>Ga0102928_1000093_pt1 | contig 46658 bp, 35 predicted proteins | sample SalPonR1_B_D1_MG_FD_78504 | JGI IMG/M metagenome (GOLD analysis project Ga0102928, IMG submission 78504) | Salt pond soil microbial communities from South San Francisco under conditions of wetland restoration - Salt Pond MetaG R1_B_D1_MG | ecosystem: Environmental > Aquatic > Marine > Intertidal...
GCTAGTAGTCAAATAATAATTGTTGTTAATAGACAATTTGGTGCTGAAGGCACAATTTTTATTAATTTAAATGGACAGAAATATAACTATAACAGTTATATAAATAATATTTTTATAGGCGAAGAAAATATTATTACCAAATTTTTATATGTTAACTCTAATGTTGGTTGGATGAGTGACCCTGTTGCTAATTATAGTAGAACCGGGAGTCCCTATACTCATGTACTAAAATACACTGGCACTGGTGCTACTAGAGATCTCCCAGCTTTACCTTTTGATCCTGATTTAGTAATCATAAAAAATGATACAGATGGGAGACATTGGGTATTATCAAGTACTTCCTTTAATGGAAATAATTGGTCACTATTTCAACGTCCTTCCGAAGATGGAGGATACTATAACGATGCTAGTAGAATAAGTTCTTATAGTTCTAAAGTCTTTACTCTAGGAACTAATCTTGAGGTTAATGAGAATCTTAGACCTCATATGCTGTATGCTTTCAAAAAAGACATTGACTTAGGATTTAATATAGTAAGTTATAAGGGAAATGGATCAAGTCAATCTATATCTCATGGTTTAAGGAAAGCACCTACATTTTATATTATTAAAGGTAATGGTGCAGCGCCTTGGGTTATATACCATAAAACATTTGCTGATTTATCTTATACCACTAATTTCGATGGATCCTCAATGCTAAATGGAGATGCTGCAAATATGCGACCTCAACGTCCGGATGAAGACTATGTATACGTAGGCGCTACTAATTGGGTAAATGCATCATCAGCTACAGATAATTACTCTCTATATGCATGGACGGATACTCTTGGTGTATTTAGTTCTGGTGAATATATTGGGACAGGATTTTCCAATAATGGCCCTAATATAGATTGTGGATTTACCCCTAGTATTCTGTGGATTAAACCTCTACCTATTCAAGGCTCAGCATCTACTCAAACTCCTTTACAAGTTTTTGATAATGTTCTGAATGCACCTTCACCCATAACTAGATGTTTAAAAGCTTCTACTGGGTCTTTAGGCACTCAACAAGGTACTAACTTTAGTCAAGGTATAAATTTAACTTCTGATGGGTTCCAAGTATTAGAGAACGTTGGGGGCACATATAACTGGCTAAACACTATAGGCGTGAGATATATCTATATGGCTTGGTCTTAAATTTATAGAATTATAGAATAAAGATTTTTATCATGTCAAACGTTATTAATAATAGACGTAAAGTAATGTTTATAAGAGTAGAAAATGGTATTCCTCAAACGAACCAAATAGTTTATTCTCCTAAAGAAGGTTATTATCCCGTAGAAGGAGTAGATCCAAATAATAGAAGTTATGATAATAGAAACTTCACCTTTGATGGAAAGAAAGTAATAATATCTCCTTCTAAGAGAACTATTGAAGAGGCAAAATCAATTGTTGAAGAAGAGATATACGAATATGCGAAGTCTTTGTTCGACAGTTATTATGATAAATATAGTTCTTTAGAAAGTGGCTCTTGGAACTTAAAGAGAGAAGAGGCCAGTAAATACCTGATGACTGTATCTCAAGAAGCAGCTGACCCCTCAATAGCCCCTGTATTAACAGCTGAAGCAAGTAAAGCTAATATAAACTTAGAAGATTTAGCTAAGTCAATAATGAATAATTTTATATCTTATAAAGATTTAAGTGCCAGAATAATAGGTAGAAGAAAAAGGGAAATAATTAGATTAAGATCTTTACAAAGTATGGAGGAAGTTTGTAGCTTTGAATTTAAAGAATCAAAATGGATTTAATCTTACTAAGATTATCAGCAACATAAGACCTATTATGTTTAGTAATAAAGATGCCTTATCAAAAGTAGAACTAAAGTAAGTAGCTACAAGAAGATAAGTTAATAATAATGTAAAAGTAAAAAAATAATCATTCATTGACATATTTCTTTATAAATGTTTTTCTGTGACGAGTAGTTGGTCCAATTTCTATTAAAGCGTTTAAGTGTTGTTTAGTAGGATAACCTTTATTACTGTTAATACCATATAAAGGATTAATACTTAGATCTTCTATTTCATTTAATATATATCTATCTCTCCATACTTTAGCTAATATAGAAGCAGCACCTATTGATACTTCTTTCAAATCACCTTTAGTTATTGCCTCTTGATTAATATGACTTAAAGCGGATATTCTTCTATTACCATCGACCTTTATAAAGGTTGGTGTTTTATATAGACCTTTCACAGCTCTATAACATCCTAAATTCCAAGCACCTTCTATACCTAATTGATCTATTTCATCAGGGCCTACAATGCCTATATTATGATCAGTAACAGTGCCTCTTATCAAATCATATAGATATTCTCTCTTTCGAGGATCAGTTATTTTTTTACTATCAGTAACTCCATCAGCTCTTAATACTTCTTCTTCCTTAGGAGTAGTAACAACAGCTCCTACTACTAGAATTGATAATAGCGATCCTCTGCCTGTTTCATCAATGCTACAAATGTATTCCTTATTCATATATTTCATCAAATTTTAATCTTGTACAAAGTAATCTAAAATCCATATGGGTATATATAGTCTTGAATCAGTAAGCTCTGTCTACTTAGATAGATTAAATAATTCACAATACTCTTCGTCTTCATTTAATTCATCTAAGTATGGAAATAGTGCCTATGACTCTTTAATGGGTCGAGCTAGTTCAAGTCTTAATAATATAAAAAGTATTATAAATAAAGATAATACTAATTCTGAATCCCCATCTTTAAAAGAAATTGGTATAGCTTCATCTTTACTTATATTAGGTAGCGCTGTAACCTTGTACAACTACAGAGAACCTATAAGAAATAAACTTGATGAATTCTGGAGACAAAGAAGAGGCAATACTAATAGACTACCTAATCAAAGTTCCGGTATCACTACTAATCATTTACATAATAATTCACCAATTAATTTCCCTCATAGAAATGTTTCTTCTAACATAGAGGCTAATAAATTACCTGTGCCTAGGGAGTTAGATTTTCCTGAATTAAATAATATACTAGCCTCAAGTGATAGACAGATAAATTTCACACACTCTTATAGTATTGATCTTTATAGTAATGATAATCTAAGTAATCTAAGAGGTTATACAAACAATACTGCAAGGTCAGTTGGTAATTATAATTTTCTATCTCTTAATAGTCCAGTTAATGCCTCACAATTACCTGATCAAGAATTGCCTGTCCTAAAAAATAGTATAGGAAACCTTTTTAGCAGTAATCCTGTTAACGTTAGACAGTTAACTAATCCCAAATCTTCAAGTCAACAGTTAACTAATATAACTTCTCCCATCTCTAATAATATTAATAATAATTTAGCCCCTATATCTTTAGACCCACACACTAACAAAGTAAGTCTAACTATATATGGTTATCAATCGAATATATATCCTAATGTTAGTCCATTTCCAGATACTTCATTAACTGTTTCAGAGCAACATACTGAAGCTACGTTTAAAGCTTCAACCTCTGCTATAGATCCTTCTAATACAGCATCAGTCCCCTCAAGTCAATTCAAAAGACCTGGTGTGGAATTAGAAGTAGAGCCACCCCATTCAGTGACTAGAAGAAATACTTTAGGCAATATATATAATCTTCGTAATAATACAGAGATAGCAGAAAGTCTAAGAGGCTCAGGATTAAGAAGTCTATCAGAAGTATCCTTAAAAGCTTTAAATCAAAGTCAAAGATCTTTATCTAAATTAGCCGGACCTATAGGTTTAGGTCTAATAGGAGCTACGGCTATTGGTACAACTTTAGGGGGTATTAACTTTCTATCGAATGCTTATACTGGTATTTTCTCTTTATTTGCTGGAATGTCAACAGGTAATAAATTAGCTGGAATAAAAGATGAACATGGGCTACCAGTACTACCATCAGGAGATGTCTATGGGGGACTAAGTAGATCAAAAACTTATGTAGAAGGAGTTCAAGTAATAGATCCTACAGAACCAACTTATAGCACAGGTAATGCAGGTTTTAATCAATCAGTAATTACTTCAGCCGCAATAGGAGCTGTAGGTGGTTATGGTTTATTAACTGCAATGGATGCTACTTCAAAAGCTGTCTTATCAAATAGTGGAGTGGTAGGAGATACTTTTGAAAGCGTATTTGAATCAGGATATAGAGATAAAGGTAAGTTAGTATTCGGTAGAAACTTTAGTCCTTTATTAATAGGTGCCCTAGCAGGTGGAGTATTAGAATCAAGAGATGATGACGGTAATGTAATAGCAGGTAGTTTAGCAGGTGCTACAGTAGGATCTTTTGTAGGTTTCATGACTATGAAAGAAGAGATAGGTCCTTTATTTAACAAAAGATTAGGAGTACCTTTAATAGGGGCAGTAGCAGGCTTAGTATTAGCCGGTAGATCTGATATTGAAGGTACTGTATATAACAAAGTAGGGGGTCAGTATAATGTAGTTTATGAAGATACAGCAGAAAGAATTAGGAGAGGTGAAGCCCAAATTCCTTACGATTTGTACGCCAATCCTTATAATGAGGAAATAATAAATGCTTATTTAGAGAGAGAAAGGTCGTTCGACTTAAGTAAACAGTATGTAAGAAATCCTGATAGTTATAGTAATATTGAGCCTTACATTACAACAGATAGTATACAATCAGATTTTGCTAGTAAATTAAATGTTCCTGATTATCAAACCTTAGAGAACTACGTACTGACACCAGGATTAGCAACATCTGAAGATATTAATGCTAGTACCAAAGCGGTCGAAGGTTTAAATCAAGGATTCCTTTCCTATCAAATGGGATATATCATGCCTATGCTAGCAGTAGTAGGTGTATCAGGATTTATGCGTTCTAAATTAGGTAAAAGAATAGATCGTAAAATAAGTAAAGGTATAGATAGCTTAATTAGTGGTAACATTTTTAGAAGAAGAAGTGGAGGCAATATAAATACAGTTAGTCCAACAAATTCAATTAATAGAGTAGATGAAGCTCTTGAATTATTATCTACTTATGACCTAAAAATAAAGTACCAGTATCCAGGAGAAAGAGAAATAGGCAAAAGCTTCGGTCCTATTTTAAAAGGAATTGCTACTGGTAATCAAAGAAGGATAGCAGTAGGAGTAGAACATATGAAACGAGGTATTGGTCTAAGAATGAAAGGTGAAGTAATCTCAACTGCTAAATCTCTAGCTATTTACGCTCCATTAATAATTGGTACTAAAGTATTATCAAATAGAATATTTCAGGATACAGTTAGAAAAAGTGAAGATAGATATAATACCAATCATTGGGGAGGTATAAGGTCTGTTTTTAGAAGTTCTAAGAATAAAGAAATCAACCAAGCCTTAAATCTTCAGAAATATTTATTGGAAGGAAAGGTTACAAGAATTGATAATACATTACTTTACGATAGTGCCAATATTGGTTATGGACTGAAAGATTTCTTATACTCAGCTGAAGATGATTCAGTTAAAGCCTTACTCTACAAAACTGGTGGGAACCAAGAATTAATAAGAGTCCTTTCTGAAAAAGGTGCTTACGAAGGTATTGGTGTATCCGCAGGTGGTGCATTATCTCCTAATCCAATGGAGAATATAAGAAGTGCTTTCAATCCTAATGAAGATCATCTTGGATATGCTTTAACTTATCCCTTAAAAGTATTAAATGATAGTGGTCCTTTTCATGCTATAGCAACTATCACCAATCCTATAATAGGGACAATTTCTAATAGCATAGTAACTAACTTAGGCGGCACCCAACCTTTTGGTACTGGTGAAGCTTCAGGTAATGCTTTAGGAAATCTAATAAATGCCTCAGTATTTGGTACTGTGAGTTTCACTGCTACAGGTATGTTATCGAGATCAAGAAAACTTGCTATGGGAGCAGGTTTGACTGCAGCATTAGTTGGTGCCATTTTACCTACCAATATTGACAATTACTTTTATGGAGCAGCTAAAAAGCAAGGAGCTTATTTAGTAGAAGGTCCTAAAGGCTACTTAAGACATCAAGCATTAACTGAACCAAATGCCACTACTAATATGTTAATGGGTATTGCTTCTTCTGCCGGTGCGGGTATGATAGCCGGTTCAGCTTTATCTATGTTAACTAGGAATAGAAGTGTAAATAGAGCCTTTAGATCAGGTGTAATGGGTGCAGTGTTAGGAGTAGGTGCTAATATGGTAAGTTCTTATTTACAAGGAGATGGATTAAGACCTAATATCTCTACAGGCCTAGGGAAAATGCTTACAGGAGATGTGGAGTTTAGAGATAAAAGTTTTTCCATACTAACAGGAGGTGGGTATGGAAGAGGCCAATATCAACATATACACTCAAAAGTACTATGGACAGAAACTGAAGGTAAAGAAGAAGTATTTATATCTACAGGGAATCTAGAAACAGTATGGACTACAGGATATGGAAAAGAAAAACAATTTAACCTAGCTGTAAGAATAGGAGGTCAGCAAGCAAAAGGATTAATAGGTCAACTTAATCTATTACATGAATTTACTAAAGGAATGACCCCAACTACTGCTGTATCTGACTTTGAGGCTATAGCAGACGCAATGCCCAACTTTGTATTAGGAGGAGAAGGAAGTGATTCAATTCAACATATAATCAATTTCCTACAAACCTCTGAAGGGGATGTAATGATATCTGCACCTTATATGTCATTGTCAGACAATCCTGGTAAAATAGCAGCTTTAGTGGAGGCTGTAAAACAGTTAGAGGAAAGAGGCCAAGATGTAACAATAGTAGGTCAAAATCCAAGAGGTATTATGGCGGGTGGTAGGCCTGATTTATCAGAAAAGATATTTAAAGAATTAATGGCAGCTGGAGTTGATATATATAGTGCTCCTAAGGGTGCTGATAATTTAACTCATGCTAAATTCATAGCTGATACTAAAAGATTATTCTTAACAAGTCATAATCTATTTTCTAAGAATAGTGCTAACTCGGTTATAGAAGTAGGTATGATTCTAGAAGGACAGGAGCATGCAGATGCTGCTAAACAGGCTGCGTATAGATATATGGTCAACAATAATTTTGAAAGAATTGATCCTCAAGCCTATGGGATACTAAACTTCATGGAAGGTTTAGGTGGTAGTAAACAGTTAAGAGGTTTATCTAATTTTGTTGATGATAGTGGAGGTTCTCTATTAATGAGTTCAAAAATGGGGGCATCATTCTTTTACTCAAGAGCTCTACATAATAACTTAATGAGACAGGCTGGGTATCATAGTCATGTAATGACTTATAAAGACTTCGGTATAGCTAGTGCATTATATAGACAAGCATATATATCTAAAGCTGCAGCTAATTTAAAAGGACATAATCTTGATAATTTACCTTCCATTGATTATCATATACCTTGGGCTATTAGAAGATTTGATGAGGAACTATTAACTCAAGGATTAGGGGGATGGTTTAATGAAAGAGTCTCAATGCCTTTAGGATTAGGCAGATTATATAAAGACGAATATGGAGTACTACCTTCAATTGGTGGAGCTATTGGTAGTGTATTAGATAGAAGCTATTTATACTTTACAGGAACTAATGTTCCAGGATTAACTTCAAGAGAACAGAATATAACAGCTGGAACTCAAGGTTATAGAGAATCTGCAACTAGAGAAGGATCCTTTCAACAATTATTTACACAATTACCTTTCTTGGCTCAAAGTGCAGCTGAAGCAACATTATTCTATGTTACTGTTGGGGAGCCTTTAAACCTTTTATTTAGTGAAGGTATAAAGTCTAATATGGAAAGTCTTATTAGCGATGCTTTAAATCCTGATATAAAGAAATTTAGATCGACAGTTACATCAGCTACAAGAAGTGGTTCTTTAGGTTTTGGATATGATCTCCAGACTCCTTTAGAAGCTAGGATAAAACTCATTAATAACATAGATTCTTCTAAAAGAGGATTCTATGAATCTGGCAATTTTGGTTTCTCTCTTTATCATATTAACTCCACTATTTTAAGAAGGAGATCAGAAATTCTCATGAATAATGTGATGAAACCCTTCTTAATGACAATAGTTAATCCTTATAAAAAATCTCATTTAAAAAGTCAAGATGCATTCTTAGAGATAATAGAAGATTTAGCTGAAGAAATGGGATTGCCTGTTGACCTTAGATATACTGTACCAACTGCTGATAGTGAACCCATAATAGGTGTACTAAAAAGGTTAGATAAAACTAAGAAAACATTAAGCAAAAGTTTGAGTGATGTCGAAATATCCCAATTAGGTATAGAAAGAATAATGGGATATAAAAATATAAAGAATAGAGTTTTCTATCAAGTACAAGATTTTATAAATACTTTAGATCCAAGTACAACAGGCAATATAATAACAAGCTTTGGTACTAAATTCCAAGACCCTGATCAATATAAAGTAGATGAGTTATTAGAATTTCTTGATAGTAATCAACATGAAGGAGAATCTTTATTAATGAGAAATAGGAGAGGCTTAATAACAGCATCTACTATAACCACAGATGACTTAAATAGATTGGAATCAACTGAATTCGGTAGACAATTTGAATCAATACAGTTTGATATTACTAATGTAGGTAGAGATAGAGCTTCAAGAATTGCTTATAAAGTACAAGGTCTGTTAGACGAAATACCTTTAAATCCACTTTATTGGTCTTGGTTTAATAGAGATAAGAATAGAGCGGATTTATTTAGTTTACCTCATGGTGGTGTAGTTAGAGTAACTGATAAAGAGGGATATGTACAACCTCATACTAGAATGTTTGGTGATGTATTCTCATTCACCGATTTAGCAGATATGATGGATGACGTTCTATTTAGTCGTACTGGATTAGGAAGTTGGATAAAATCTACAAACATATCTACCAACAATTATAGAGAGTTAATAGAATCACAGAATAATACGCCTACAAGACAACCTAAAGGAATAGAAAGGATAAATAGACAAGTAGACCTAATAAGAAAAACTTTGGTAGATAGAATTCATTCTAATTGGTCTTTAGGTGTTAAAGGTATAGGATCTTGGTTAAGAAATAATATTGAGAGACATAGAATAATAACCGGTTCAGCTATACCTTTCATAGGTAAATTTAAGAAAGGAAGTCCAGGAATATTATATTCTGCAAGGGCTTTAAAAGCTATGGAATATGGCTTATATAGTACTGATATAGGTGAGGGCAGAAGAGGCATCAGATGGGGTAGTGACTTAGATTATTATAGAACCGGTATGTTAGAAGGTGGTCCCATATATGAAGAAGCTGCAGCTGAATGGAATAAATTAGATAACTCCTTTAAAAGTAATTGGCTGGCTAAAGGAAGAGATAAAAGACAATGGATAGATGATTATATAAGTAGACTATCAGATATTGAGTTTAATCCATTAGCTAAAACCATTGATCATGTAGATGAATCGGTTTATTTAGCAGTAGAAAAAGTAAATGAAGTTAATGCTACATTAGCTAAAAGGATGGGACCTGATGCTCTGATAGAAATGAATAACTATCTAAGAAAGGAATCGCTAGGATTCTTTAGGATTAGTTATATGAATAATAAAGAATTAAGCAGAAGGATTCATAAACTACATCCTGGTTTAGGAACTGATGCAATAGGTAAAATAAGTAAGGGTAAAGCAGGTACAGCTTTATTAGGAGTACTAGCAGGTAGTAGTTTTCTACAACAATTAATGTCTAATACTGGTGGTGTAAGTTTATTAACTCAAGTTATGACTGCATTGACTACAGGTGGAGGTGCTATAAGTAAAGTTTTAGGCAATGATCAAGGAGAATTAAAACAAGGTGTACAATTCGAAACATCAAGACTATTTTCACTAGGAGGTGGATTAGGTAATAGTGTAATGGGTGTATTAGTTACAAATGCTATTAGTCTTGGTATAGCTAGTTATATAGGTACTAATACTTTATCTGTAGCTGGTGGTTTAGAAACTCATAGTTATGAAGGACTAAGAAGGTTCTATGATATAGATGAAAATTTAAGTCCTAACAAAACATTAGTAAGAACTAGGTTGTTAGTAGATTTAGATGGTGACGGTAATTATATAGATATAGCAAGAAAAGTAGATGTCAGTCAGCTAAATGCCTTACAGCTATCAGACAGAATACAAGAGTTAGGAATAAGAAAGGCTAAGTTACAATATACCAAAATTAGGGAAGGAGTAGAAGTTGGAGAGCAATTAATAAAAGCTACTGTAGACAAAAAAGGTATAAGTTGGATGGGTGGAACTCCAACTATAAAAGGTAATGCTCTAAGGAATACTTTAATTGCTTATACAGTTATATCAAGTGGTAGCGCTTTAGCTAGAAAAGCCACGGCTGGTTTCTTAAATTGGAATAGGAATAATTTAGAATCATTAGATCCATATATATATGGAGCTGTAGTAGGTAGCACTTTTGGTACTTTAGCTAAAGGATCAGGAAGAGCTTTTGGTGCTACATTGATAGGTGGTTTAGTAGGTATGGGATTAGGAGCAATTAGTAATAGTATGGGAATGAATGTATTTGATTTAGGGAGTAGAGGAATGAAGATTGATAATGTTGATACACAGATAACTGCTCAGTTAGCAGATTTGTCTATGTATTTAAGGCAGTCAATAAAAGACAATAGAGCTTCAAGAGCGGAACTTATGGCAGCTTTATGGTTAGATAAGTTTGTTGATAGTAAAAGTATCATGGAGAAAGAAGCTTATGGAGCTACTTCTAAAGTTCTAGCTAAACAAGTTGTACTGCCAATAATACAGTTCTTCATGTCAGAAAAGACAATAGGAGAAAGAAGAAATTTCAGAGGAGAAATAACCGATCCAGGTAATAAGTATTTTTCTGTAGGTATTCAAGGTCCACCTATTTTAGGTTTGTCATTTGGTATTCATTTACCTTTTAAAGTCTATACAAAAGGAGGTGCAACACCTCTAGGTATAAAAACGGGATTAGCAGTAAATGAAGAATATGATTTGGTAGATTTAATGTACGACGTAACTGCTGTAAGTTCTAGTTTTTATATAGCCTCTAAAAGTTTAGATTTATTAGATGCTACTACTAAAACTGCTGTAAGAAAAACCTTTAGGAATAGTGTTCATAGTTCTCTAAAGTATAAAGTAGGAGCTATTGGACAAACTTCTAAATTTATGAAGGGAATAGGTACTACTGTTGATTCATTAACCTTTATCCCTGAGATGGCTCATAGATTAGTATATAACCTAACTGCAGTAGATTGGCAGTTAGCAAATGAAGTAGGTAATAGTAAATTATTATCTTCTAGTGCTTCTCAAATGAGTAAGTTCAGTAGAATCTCTACTTATATAGCAGGTACATCTACAAGAGCTGTACAAGCAGTTATAGTAGGAGGTATTATAGGAAGAATAGTTGGGGGTGTGACTACAGCACAAAACGATGTTGACTACTATAACAATATGAATAATGGGGCTTGGATAGGAGCTGCTGCAGGCCTAGCTGCTGCGGGTTCTTGGCAAGCTATACAAGTAAAATATGGAGCTAGTAATTTAATGGATAGAGGAAGAGACTTAATTAATAATTCGATACAAAGAACAAGTACAGGTAGAGAAGTATCTGCAAAGTTCAATAAATTAGCTACAAGTATTAACCCAAGGGCAGCTAAAGGTATAAGAAGATTATCAGGAAACTTATTATTAGCAGCAACAGCAGCTACATTATTTACAGATAGAGGATTTGGTATTAGTGAAGGTATGGATGATTCTATTGCTCATAGACTAGGAGTTATAACGGGATATTCAGCTATAGTCGGTGGAGTAATAGCTACAGGTATGGGATCTCTTGGACAAGATAGTGTAGAAAACCTAGTAAGATATGCAGAAAGGATGCACATTTTAGATGGTAATCTAAATCCCTTTGAGACAAAGAGATTTAATAAAGTAACCAGCGGAGATACACCAGACCAAATAAGGGTTAAGTTCTATGAAGTATTTGGCAAAGATGAAGCAAGTGTGAGAACTATGAGAATGAGAGGGATAATAACTAGAAGTCATATTGAGAATTTAGAAAAAGAAGCAGATCATGTGGTTGAGTTACTTCATATACACAGAAAAACCGTCATAGCTAGATATGAAATAGAAGCAGCAAGACTAAGTCCTGATGAACTAGTAAATAGTAAATTCTACCATCTTCATGAATCATTAAATATAGTACAGAATAGTACTAAAAGGACAGCTAAAGAGATATTATCTGATGACTCTGCAGGTAAGTTTCTTTATCATATGACCAGAAGTAGAGGAGCCTTTATTAATTCTAGAGTTAGTTTTAGAACTGGCTCTAGAAGATTAATTAAGGCTGCAATAGTTCCTGCCTTTGTAGGGGCTATGGGATTCCAGTTATCAAAAGGATTGTTAGGAGATCAAGTCATTAACAAATTCTTTGGTACATTAGAAGGTAAAACTAATAACTTTTTATCCAGTGCTATAAGATCAAATAAAATATTTACTTATTTAGGAGAAGTAGCAGCTGACGTAACTAGATTAATTACATTTACTGATAGTTCTGCAGATAGTGGTATTTATTTAGATAGAACAATTAGAGATGGAGATAAATTTGGAGCTTTTGAGTCTCAAGTAAGTTACTCAAAATTGAGATCTATAGGTCACGGTCCTAGTAGATCTTTAAATAATCTGATCGAACAAATGAATGAGCTTACTATTAGAGATGATGTAAATACCTTTTTATCATTAGGTAATGTAGGATTCACCTTTAGAGATGGAGATAAGGGAGAGACACTATCTCCATATGTACAAATACAAGGTGCAGGTAGTGATATATCAACAGCTTCATACATGATGGTATCAAGGTTCTTATTCAAATCGGCTCTATATGGAAACAATGATTTTTTCTATAGAGTAGTCAAAGCTATGGAGCCTTTATCAGAACTACAAAGATCAGGTATATCAGATATTGAGATACAAAGGAAAATGGTAAGGAGAGCTGCATTAAAAACTCTAACCATCACTGCTTCTTTACAACCAAGAAGGAAACCGAGAAAGATCAGTTCAGTACCTGAGGGAATTGTTAAGGCTATGGGTAGAGATAGTCTATTGAGTTCTATTATGCGTAATAGGAGACAAATGACTAGGAACTTAAGTTTTCAACCAGCTGAATCTTTAGTTACTAGATTGATGATGTCTCAACTTACTACTAATCATAAGTATATAGACAGTATGATGATAGCTGCATTAGATCCTGAAGCTGCAGCTAAGATGGGTTTGGATAACAAAATTATTCAACAATTACTAACTGGGGATCCCTTCTACAATTTACTAAGAAATATAAATATAACAAACATAAATATATTCGGGTCTGATCCTAATAAAAAAGGACAAGTACAAGTTAAAAGTAGAAGAGGTTCAGTAGAACAAGTATTTGCAGAGTACGATACTCCTTATTTAAATCAATATATAGAAAGACCGACTAACTTATTAGAAAGTCCTTGGTTTGATAATATCAACAGAATGTTTGACGTTTTACCTGGACCATTAAAACCTGTATTCATGTTACTTACCGGTAGTTTAATGGCTCTATCTGTAATAGGTTTTATTGGTAGTAGAGGGATTAGAGCTGACAAATTATTGGAATTAAATGGAGATGTAATAGAGTACTTTGGTAGTCCATGGTTCAACAATTTAGATAATGGTTTAAGATCTTTATGGCATGAAAGTGGTTATCCTTTACCTGGTAATGTAAAAGTAAAAGATACAGCCGTTATGATTAAAGGAAACTATCAAAGGTTTATTCATCCTATAGTCTCTGAATATGAAATAGGTAAAAGGTTTAGACAGTCCTTAGGTGAGATACAACTAGAGTTAGAACTATTAGCTAAGTATGGTTTCGGGGAAGATGGTATTACTATTGGTAAAGTAAGAGCTGGAGGCGGACTGTCTGGTATTGTAGATGACATAAAACATGGGAGACAACATGGACAGAACATAGCAAACTACTGGATGTCTAAGAAGAAAATAGATCAGTTAAAAGACATAGTAGAGGGTCGTCCTAGTACATGGAATCTACCTGATCGAACTTTTCAACCCTTTGAGATGTTTGATACAACCGGTGCAAAGTTCACATTTGAGATAAATCCTACTGATTCTATACAACAGAATATAGATAGATTAAACCAATACTCTGAACGTATTAATTTAACAATAAATGATATTGAAACTGGTGTTAATAACGGAAATCTTATAGAGAAGAATGGACAATTATATAGGAGAGTAAGAAAGCCTAAAATTGTTAATGTAGGTGGCGTTAAAAAGAATATCATAGTGCCTCAAGACATACCATTAGGTTTAAGTAAAAGTGAAATATCAGGTCTCATACCGGGAGTGGATCAACAACTAGTAGCTCTTAATAAACAATTAACTTTATTTCAAGATAGTAGTATAAATCCTAGGGCTTTAACAGAAGCTTTAACAGAAACTCTCATGGAAGAGATGGATGTGTTTATAGAGAACTTCTACGGAACAATAGCCGATAAATCAATAAGTCTAAATGAGGGTCAGTTAAAAACCATAGTATCCAGATATTATGGTGAAGAGGCGGGAGAAACTATTTTAAATAGAATATTTAAACCTATTGACCAAGGTGGTATAACTTTCAAAACTGACGCGTTTGGTAGAAAGTCTTACAATCTAAATATGTTAGCTTTAATGGCAGCTAGTGATTCTGGTGGTGGTAGTACAGCTACTGTAGATGAACTGTTAAGAGTAAGTAATATATTAGAAACTAATAGAAATGCTGGATATGAAGAGTTATATGGTTTGTTTAGTGAACAACAAAGATCATTAATATTCTCATCTGAAGATCCTGCAGATAAAAGTTTAGTTAATTTAATGAAAAGAAGGTCAAGTCTAGAGATAAGGAAAGCAATTGAATTACATTTACATAGCAAAGGATATGATATTAAAAATGTGAGACAATTACTAAATGATGGTGTAACGGGCACAATGGATCGACAAATGCAGGAGTTAGCCTTATCAGTCTCTAGAACCTTAATTGGTAAAGATCAAGCAGATAAAAGTCTATTCTCAACTTTTAGACATGGCTGGGGTCATTTAGGTTCTACTCCTTCTACAAATATTCTTAGTAAAACTAGAAATCTTTTAGGAAGAGTCGTAAGACTAAACAAAAAACAAAATGTAGTAGGTTCAATTGCCAGTGATGAAGTAATAAATGCTATTACAGATCATTCAATAACTAATAATGCTACAGGTAGTAGAAGACCTAGAATAGGATTAACTAGACAAGTGGATGCAAATTGGATGGATGCCATGATACAAATAGCTGATGCTGAAGCTAGTAATGCTTCTTTATTAAGTCAAGGAGCTAAAACAACAGGAGTGTTATGGGAAGGTTTGTCTTTATTAGGTGATACTTTAGAAGGTCTTAACATATTTGCTGCTATGGGAAGGGTATCAAGAGCCTTTGGATCCGGTAATATGACAGAAGCTCAAAAGTTAGGAGTATCTCAAGAAGCAGGAGCTATATTACTCAATGTTGCTATAGGCTTAACCCAGTTAGTAGCTATACATTCTGTTATGGCTTATGGGGGTACTGCATTAGCTAAATTAGGTGTAGCTAGTGCATTAGGGTTAGGGATAGGTGGATTACTAATAGGAGGAGCTTTAGTAGGTGCAGGGTTTATAGGCTGGAATCTGCTAGATAATCAAACTAAAGATAATATAAAGAGTGGAGTAACTAATGGTTGGAGTAAAGGTTGGAAAGGATTACAAAATGCTTTAGGTAGAACTGTTTACAATGGTGCCCATTTTGCAGATAAATTAGGTACAACAATAGGTGGTGATTCTATGGGAAGGAGATTTGCTTCAGGTGCAGCAGGAGCTGTAGGTGGCGGTATAGGTGGTCTTATTTTAGGAGTAGGTGCTATAACTACTTCATGGATTTCAGGAGCCTTATTAGGTACAGCAATGGTAGGGATGGGTGGACTAGTAATGGCCGCTGGGGCTGGATTAGTAGCAGGTGCTGCTATAGGTGGATTAGCTTACATGATAGCACCTGAAACAATGTCCAAGTTAACAACTAATGCTATTGATGGATTGTCACAAATAACTGTAGGAAACTTTCCTATATTTGCACTATTTGTCAATAGAAGTGGAGATCATTTCAGAGTACAAGGATTTACTGCTCCTGTAAGAGGAGTTTCAAAAGCTAGTCCTTTAATGGTAGATACTGTAGGAGATGCTATTAAACGAGACTACTCTGATTTTCTAGCAGCTGCCTCAGATGAAACAGGAAGTTCAGTAGTAAGTAAGCTTTTAAGTAATACTATAGCTGGAGGTAATGATTGGGGAGGAGAAAGAATATTTCAACAGAAATATGGAAATATACAAACTATTAGACCTAAAGGAGTTAGTGATCCTCTTATAAATAGAACATTAAGAATTAGAGGTAAGATGTATGTTCAATCAATTATTGGTGAATATACTTGGGCAAAGATATTAGCTACATCTAAGAACACAAGACAAATAAAAGCTGCTATAGAAAAACACGGTCGTGAGTTATCAACTATTAGTAATAGTGAAGCAAACTTATCTAAGGAAGTTAAAGCTGCTTTAAATACTAATAATAATAAAATGACAACATTGAAAAAGAGTATCAATCCTAAAGCTATAGAGTTAATAGCAGAATATAAAGGTACTATTGATGAAACGATAAATCAGGAATTAGAAAGAAATAAACCTAAAATAGCTACATCTAGAAAAGAGAATATAACAGATACAGATTTAGAATATAATAGAGAATTAAATTTAGTGACTTCTTATATTACTATTAATAGTAATTATTTAAAAGATAATATTGTTAGTATTACAAACTCAGATGACGCTAATTTACTAGAATATATTTCAGGAAAACAAAATCCTAATTCTTCTTTGATTCCTGAGACAGTATAACTATAAGTTGGTTATACCTTCCAATAGTTTCCTTTCTTGAAGTGTTCGCATTACACTAGCATAAGCTAGTGGAGCTTCTTGTTTTAAAGCATTTATCACTTCTTGCATGAACACTCTAACATTATCACGCATAGAATCAGCATCTAATAGAGACTTAGCTTCTTTTAAAAGATTCCTCATTTCTGTCATCCATTGTAAAATAACCTGCTCTCTAGAGATTCTAGCTCCTTTAAATATTGATTCATCTTGAGTATTTATAGCTGATAATAATTCTTGCATTAACTTATAAACTTCCTCAAGTCTATTTCTAGTATCAAATACTGAACCATTTATAGCTTTGATTTTTGTTGTAGCTGGTAAGGTCTTAACATTTTCTAACCAAGTTAAAATATCATTTTCTTTTATTTCGTTTGGTACTTGTTTAGAACATATTTCTGCAATAGTACTAACTTCATGACCAGATTCATATAAACCTAAAACTACTGTACCTAAATTGTAGCTATCAATCTTATTTACTACAATATCACCTAAAGCATCTACACTACTACTATTCCTAAACTTGGATATTAAATTATTAATATTTTCTAGATAATTAGACCATTCATCTTTATCTTGTAAATCCTCTTCAATAATCAATTCAATAAGCTGTCGATTTATAATCTCTAGTTCATCAACTAATTCTAAATAAGAACTAACCTTATCTATATAACTCATTATTATTTTGTAATGTATAACTTCATATTATAGCTTAGTAAATAAAAATATAATTCGTAGTATTATCTGTATTTATACACTTATAACTAATATTAATAATAGTATTCTAAACAATTAGAATTATTGAATATATACATATTGATCATAAAAGAAAGAAACGTTTAAAGAAAAAGAGGACGAATAGAAAAAGAAATTATACATATATAAATGGCTAAACCACATGAAGGTAGAGAATCTCTGTATCAATATTTAGCTCATAAGTTTCCTTGGAAACAAGACTATATAGGACCAGACGGAGATACTATTTCTTACGAAACTATGATAGAAGCTTTAGAAAAAGCTAATAAAGCAGATCCTAATTTATATAATGTAGGAGCTTATAGATGGCTATCTAGTAGAGCTAGAGCACCTATAGCTGATCATTTTCAAGTAGATGGATCTACTATAAAAAGATTATGGGATAAATTATTTGACATAATAATGAATTATGCTAGACATGGAGATAAAGGTATTACACCTGTGATAGAAGAAATAAATGAAGATGATGATAAAGGTGATGAAGAAAATGAATATTGTTTAAGTATAAAGACAATAGATAGCACAGGTTAAAATAGTTAGATAATAGAAATTTAATTGAATAAAAACTTTATCTTAATAATGTAAAGAATTAATGCCAGAAAAAGAATCTATACCTAGCCTTAGAAAGAAAGTTATAAAGTATTTAGTAGTAGACTTTTTAGATAATAATAAAAGCCTAAAAATACAGGGTGATGAATTTACTAAAAAAGAAGTTAATGAGGCTTTAATCCGTTTGAAAACAACAGATCCTCAATTGTATTTTCTTATATGGACTGCCCAAAGATTAGAAGATTATTCTTGTAATGGCCTAGCAGATACTTTATCTAGAGATAGTTCTACTATAAAAAGGTTATGGAGAAAGGCTGTCGATTTACTAATGAATCATTTAAGACATGGTATAAAAAGGAATATTGTAAGTAAACTTCATCCCATAGATATCATAAACCCAGCTAGAACTTAAATAATATTCTATATAATAAATACAAAACTAAGACATAACTGTAAAAATATTAATACTGTTATGTCTTAATCTTATGTATGGATAAAATCTAATCTATTGCTAATCTTGATTTAAAGCTTCAGCTACTTGAGTATAATTTAGACCTTCTTGTTTCATCTTTAATATATCATTAGTATATTCTGTAGTAGCCTCTATTAATTCTTTAGGGATATATACTATATCTCCTGTCTCTACGTCAATAAAGGCCTTTAGGGTTAGCCCTTTAACTGGTTTAAAAGTTTGCTTATTTCTCCCTAATACTTGCACTCTATAATTAGTTCTACCTTGACCTAATAAAGTACCAATCACAGTTCTGGTATTCTTAGCTCTAGTAAACTTAGACGCATCTTCAGGTAATCCTTTCTTTTCTACAGGTAGGACTACTAAAGGAGTTCCTATTTCACTCTTTTTAATACTACCTGTGGCAAGTTTCATTACATTTGGATGTAGTTGTAATCCTTCTTTAGTTGCTTTATCTGTCATCTTGATTTTACTAATACTTGTTATTAATATATTTCTTTATTTATTAAATCAATATAACATAAATATAAGCCTTATAGCTTTTTAAATAAGTTATAAGTCTATTATCTAATATAATCAATTATTGTATAATCAGGATTTATATTAATTATTATATTTGTAGCATATCCTCTTCATCCTCATCTGAATCGCCATCTAATTGTGTTGATGATGAGGATTCAGATATATATTCAATAGGAGTAACTCCATGATCTATCGCTACACCAGGCCAGCAATAACCTAAGAAAGGACATAAGTCACCAAATGAACTTAAACAAGGACTATAGTTCTCCGGTATGTGTTTTACGAACTCCTCATTTTGTATATTCTTATGCGATGCAAAGAGACAACTTATTATTTCCCACCTATATTCTTCAGGAGGGGTAGGTACATAAACTAACGTATTACTTCTTAAATTGTTAATCCCTATATACTTAACCTTTTCTCCAGTTATCTGTTCATAAACCCAACTATATAATAATAGTTGAGTATTGACCTTTATCACCTTTTCATCATATTGAGTTTTATTGGTTTTATGATCAATAAGAATAACACTACCATCCTCAAATTCAGCTACCATATCTATGAAAGCCATAAGATAAATATCACTATCTCCTACTAAAGAGGATGGTAATTTAAATGGATTAACAACTTTACTTTTATCTTTGCTGTAAGAAGATATTGGATACTCTATATGTTTAATATTAGCTAAACTTTTTGGATGTGTATAATTTACAAACATATTATAAGCTTCTCCTATTATATCTGTAGGAGAAACTCTACCAAACTTATTCCTTAACTCAATTGCATTTAAAGCAATATCTAATAATTCTTTATTAAGACTACGACCACTCTTCCTTAAATAATCTCTCCAAGCTGATGTCTTCTCTGGACATTTAGCTACAGATCCACTATTAGTTCTGATTGCATCCTCACCTGTATAATCAGATGCGGCCCTTAGATAAGCATTTCTTAATATAGTTGCACAATTAAAGATATCTTCACCAATCTCATTCCAAGTTGATTCTTCTAAGAATCCTCTGCTAGTTAATACTTCTTTAAGAGCTTGTTTGAATACCTCCCTTTTATCTATAGATCCTCCGTCTTTTACAGCAGTATACATTATTTCTAAAGCTGTATGAACTATAGAACCTAATAAAGTAGAGGGGCCACTAGGTGTTTTCATTCCTAAAATGTATCTACATTTATAATAATTGCTACACCTAGTGTAAGTATTTATTTTGCTTAGACTATAAAACTCAAACGGATCTGGTTTATCTATGATATCTATATTCATTTTTATATTATTCTTTTCTATTCCTCCTTTTAACCTCCTTATTTCAATAATTACTCTATACGTTATTTAATTACTAACTATAATAACGAAGTTTGTGTACTTCCTTTTTATCTAAATTAAGTTCCTTTAATATACCATAGATGGCTATACAAATAGCATCAGCATTACCATCTCTTGGTGTACCTCTACTAGAGTAAATACTAGCTTTTGGTAATATTTCACTTATTAAGGATAAAGACTTAGCTTTAGTAGCTGTACCTTTAGAGACCTTACCATTATAACTCTTTGGTTTTATAAGAGCTTTAAATTCATCTTTTATCTCAATGTCCTTTAGCATAGGCTGCCATGTATTAGGATGTATTAATTCATAATCTATTTCAGTAGCCGTTAATATTCCTAACATAGTACCAAAAGTAGTTCCTAAAGAAAAGGCTGATGTAATACTATTCCCATATACTGACTGTTGCTTTTCTACATAAGCTTTTATATTAGGATAATTTATTTTGCAAGTCTTTAATACATTGGACAAAGATATATCAGATTGATTCTTAAAGCTTTTAACCCATTTTAAATGAATAGATCCTAACTCTTCACTTTCTTTAGGACGATAACTCATTAAAGAAATGGCTCCTGATTTACCAATGTCTATGCCGATAAAATAATTTTCACTAGTACTATTTATTAACTCTTTCATGTATATATATATATATTTGTAGTATTATAAATATATATAAACATAAAAAAGTATTAGTCAACTAGTCAGATAAAAGTTATATCCAATGACTACTGTATTATCTGAGAGTAACTATCAATAATACTAGGCAGTTTTACTCTATATAATTTAGTTTTCAAAGAACGGTATCTGCTCAACAAAGATACTCTTTCTCTATGACTAAGTTCTTCTTTTAATAATTTAGCAGATTCTATAGACAAGTCTTGTCCTCCAACGTAAGTACTAAAATGAGGACTTAGTACTTTGTTTAAATCGTGTAACCAATGACAAAGTTGCATTATTGAATCTTCTTGATTCTCATTGTTAGAGTCAATATCTATAATACACAAATGATAGTCTATAAGAAAATGCTTATTCAATAAATCAATATTAATACTGTTCCAGGCTTTGTCTAAAAAGAAGCAGCTAACGTCAACATATAATTTAGATTCGGATGGGATTATATCATTTAAAGTCATTCTAAACCGTCCTATATTATAAAGATCTTTTGTTTTCCTTTATGCAATCAGCATAACTTGTTAATAAATATTCTAAGACTTCTTGTTTTATTATTCTTATCCTATAAAAAGATGATAATGGATGCTTACTGTAAAAGTAACAAGAATTATAGCCAACTATAAAAGCGTTATCACATGACTTTAATAGCTTTTTAAGTAACAACTTATAAGTCAACAATTCACCTACTTCAAAAATAAAGATAGAGTCAATATAAAGATAAGATAGCGTGAAAGGATTAGATTTATATTTTATATGATAAATCTGTTTTAATGTATTAAGAGTTAGTAGTAATTGATATCCCTTTTGACTACTTAACTCCTTATACATTAAATGAAAATCTATAAGAATTCTTTCATCAAAGATCTTTATATAAACTATTAAGGATTGATCTAGATAAATATATAAGTAGTTACTATATATTGATTTATTAAGTCTAATCACATATTCTATAGACGTACTCTAAGCAGGATAAATCTGGAGGTATTTTATCTTGTAACTTAGTAAGATACTTTTTATTTGATGCTTTTATCAATCTTACTATTTCAAAATGATTATCCAAGTTATCTCCTCTTTCATCAATCACCCAATCTAATAAAGGTATCCTGTTTTTTATAATAGTATTCTGTATTGCTTTATTATCTCTATTATTTAGATTCTTTAACCATTCATTTACATCCTTTACTTTTATGTTAGTGTTATTAACCTTTAATTCTTTAGGAGGTAACCAAACGAAAATCTCTGTATTAGTTCCTAAAGAATGTTGAAGATCTATTAGTTGAGGTATAAGCCTCATCCAACTTTTATATTTATTAGGGTAGTTAGGATGATCACTATCAAATTTATCATTATCAGCAATCATAGTAATCTTTCTAAAATCCCTTAGTTTATATTCATGATATAAAAGTTTAGAAATACCTAATAAGCCTACGACCGGTAACTTACATTGAGCTAAAGAATAGGTGTCAGGTACTCCTTCACAGATGAATAGCTCTTTATTTCTATTAGTTCGATAGAGACTTAATCTTTCTTCTAAAGCTAAGTAATGAATTACTGAAGGTAAATTATTGAATTTCTTAGTAGTTAAATACTTTAAAGTTTCTTCTTCATTGGAAGAGGAGATTAATCTACCTTGTAAATGTCTTACTTTATTATAAGTATCTCTAATTGGAAATATAACTCTATTAAAATAATATTCATAACCTCTATTAGTTAAGAAATTATATTTGGCTAAAGTCTCTTCCCTAATACCATATCTTCTTAAAGTATAAGGGCTGTTAGCATAACCAATTTTTGTATTCTCAATAGTATCTTCAGTAATCCCTCTATCTAATAAATATCTTTTACCTGCATTATTCTTATTCTCTAACATACAGTGATAGTAGGCATCAGAAACTCTATTAAGAAAATCACTATACTCACATAAATCTTCTTCTAATTTAGAGGTATCCAAATTAAGCTTATTAGAAAACTTACGTTTAAGATATTCTAGAGTCTTTCCAAAAGACATTATTTGATTATCTTCTACATAAGCTATCAGTCTTGTTAATGAAAATATATCATAACCTTTTAAAGATTTCTTATTTATAGAATTAAGAAATTGAGGATTATTAGAAATACATTTGCTTGAATAGCACCAACCAGCCGTATTTGCAACTGTATACCATTTACTTTTAGATTTACAAAAGGGGCACACACTGCTCCCCTGAGGCTCTACCTCAATAAGATCATTTATCTTTATAGAGTTTTTTAATATTTGAACAGTATCACAATATAGTCTATTCATTATCCATTTCTCTCAAACAACTATCTAATTTCCAGTATCAAAATTCTCAATGCGTTCTAAGTTATCCATTTCCTGAATAATATCTATATTACCAGTACGGGCAAGTATAGAAATTAAAGTAGATATTAGAGTCACTAATATAAGTAGACTCTTAGCAATTATTTTAAATTTATCCAAGAATTCATCCGTTAAATCCAAGAAATTGGTTTTCTCTGATTCTTTGGATAGTTCTAAATCTTTCTTAGTGTCTATATTGAGTATTTTTAAATTATCAATATCTTTTAATATAGCTGAGATATTTTCTTTATCAGAAATCTGTTGGTTCTCTAATAAATAAATTCTTGATAATAATGATGTTTTACTAGGTCCGTCTTCTTCAAATAAAAGTTTCTTAATTGATCTTAAGTCTACTGTATCAATATCAGCTCGAGTTTCTAATCTAGTTAATTGGATATAGTATTTCGTTAATGTTTCTTTTACATCTTTTATAGATTTATTTAATTCTCTTATAGCTTCTAGTAAATCTCTCTCATCATACATAAATTAATATTAATATTTAACTCTCCACTTACTATCCCCCTAAACTAAACTCTTTATATAGGTGTTCATTACGGTCATTTCTAATAAGAGCTAAAGCTATCTGTGCTCTTTTAATTTACTTAATAATCGATCTACTGCACTATCTTCACTAGTAGGTCTTCCAAGAGTCCTAGAGTCTACATTATTCCTTTTTGCAGTCTTCTTCCTACTAGTATTTCTACTAATAGCATCGGTTATACATCTATTTAAACCTGCCAGTTTATTCACTAAATTATCTTTATAAAAAACTTCCTGTACACCATTAACTGTCTCAAGAAGTTCTCTTCTTATTAAACTTAATTCCTCAGGTTCAAACTCATCATTATCTGGAGGACTGACCAAGATTATTACAGCGTTGAGACCTACAGCAGGACTAGCTTTTAATAGCAACTGATAAGTATAAAATATTTCATTTATCTCAAAGTTACTATTTATATCTAACAAAATACAATCAAAGAAAGTTAGGCTATCTTGAGAATTTAGCACTTTAGTACATTCATCGAACTCTTCTGTTAATGTTAGTTGATACTTATCCTGTAAAAAAGAAGTGAGTAAAGGCTTAGTTACTGGGTCATTACTAACTAAAATAATCTTCTGACCTTTATTATGTAATGTCATAGGCTCTATTTTATCCAATTTAAATAATTACTATCTATATAACTAGATCTTAAAAAAGATCTCTTATCTCCAATTAATCTTATCTTTCTATAATCTACACATCTAGAGAGTATTACATATAATCCTCCATGAAGATTAGCTAAAAAAGTACCTCCCAGTTTAGCCTGTAATCCGTCTGTAATAGTTAGTCCTTGAAAGGAATGTACAGTATTACCATAAGCTAAATTTAAAGGCATATAGCTATAATATCCCTTAATCTTATCATCAATCTTATTTTCACATTTAAATCTCTTTATCTTTACTGTCTTGTTATTTCTTAATAATTTTACATGAACTGAATTAGAGTTAAGTGATTTAATAATACCTAAAGAACCATTAGCATAACCTTCTTTCAAGTTATTTACTAAGATCTTTACTAAAACGTTCTCTTTGAGAGTGAGTGTTTCAGGTATATTACTCCTTTTTTTAGGACTATCTTTATAATATTTAACTTTATAAACGTACTCCTTACCTTTTATTTCTTTGAGTTTATAATTGTTATATTCTAATACTGACTTATTAGTAGGTAGAATTGTAAAGCCTTTAAAGTCTCTATCAATTTCATCATGAAAGCCAATATTATCTTCTATCCAATCTACAACTTCTCTAGCTCTCCCTAATCTTATTTGTTTAAGGGCATGTATAAAATCTTCATCTGTTTGTCTCCATACTTTAGTTAAATAATAATGGTTAAATAAAGACCAAAATTTACTTTCAAAGCAAGGGCCTGACTTACTTACAGGTGGTAACTGTCCAAAGTCTCCCGTTAATACTAAACCTAAAGGTGCATTCTTAGGATTAGCATTATACATTTCTAAACTATACATTATCAAATCTAATTTTCTAGAATCTAACATCGATATTTCGTCAACCCAGATTCTGTCATTATCTCTTGCTATAGTTTCAAATAATTTAAATATCTTCTTATTTCTAATAGACTTTATAAGATCTTCATCTTTTATAAATCTTAATACTGAATGAAGGGTACTAGATGAACTAGAATCTAGCATATTAGATTGAACAATACTAGCTGCCCCAGTCATAGCAGTTGGTAAAAAGCTTCTACTATTCTTACTTTTAAGCCTGCACATGATACTAGATTTACCTGTACCAGCCATTCCCAAAATTGCTGTATATAAATTATCCTCAATAAACTTTATTACTTCGTCTTGAGAGTTGTTCATTGTCAGTTGTCTTAAAGGATATTCTTATGCATTATCAATATTAAAAATACTGTTGTTACTAAATAATTTCTATGGTAAATATCTTAATATAAAGTGTTTATAGGAACTTCTTCTCCTTCAAGATTATATAAAGTAACTGAATCTTGACCATATATACTTTGACTGACTCTTATCCTACTTTTACTATGAGATTGAAACCAAGATTGAGTATCATAGCAATCTATAATTAAAGACTCATTCTTTTTAGGATCTTTTCTTAAAGATCTACCAATTCGTTGAATTAAATCTACATCTGACTTTTCTCCTTGAGCTAAAGCAACTGCTCCTAGACTTGATACATCTACACCTGAACTTATAGTTTTAGGTCCAGATATTAATCCTTTTATACTACCTTTCTTCAAGTCTTTTAGGACACTGTCAATTTTCGATCTGCCTGACTTCCCATGAATAATAGGAAAATCCAATCCTTTAGCTTTTAATAACTTTTGAAGAATAATGGCATGACTGATTTTATTAGAACCACTAGTACCAACTCTTTTTACAATTATTGCAATAGGTAAATCACTTTCATTTACATATTCGTAAACCTTATCTACTATTAATAGATTCCTTTCTTTATGATTAACTATACATTTGTCATATAGTATGTTATAAACTTTTGGATTAAATCTAGTATTAATTAATCTAGGAGTTATATAAGTTTTAGGAACTTCATATATTTTTATATTAGGTCTTTCAATATATCCTCTCTCAATTAATTCTTTCTCACTAATTTCAAATAATAATGGTCCTGAAAGTCCTTCTATTAAAGTCTTCATACCATTATTAGTTTTAGGAGTCGCAGAAACCGCAATAGAAAACTTTCTATTACTACAAGCATTAACAACTTCCCATCCAGTTACAGTAGGTAATACTTCTCCACATTCATCTATAAATAAAGAATGTATTGACTCTAGATATTTGATTATATCTTCCCCATACTTTTGAGTTTTTAATCTTCTACTAAGTGTATTAGGTATAGCAATAGTGATTCTTTCTATATCGAACTCTCCTGACCCTATAACCCCTACTCTTTCATACTTATCATATTCCTGTAGGTAATCTTCTATAACCCTCCTTGTTTGGGAAAGTAAGGAAACTTTAGGAACAAGAAATAATATGTTTTTATCTTTAGGTAAGAATCTCAATATCTCTGACATTATGAATGTCTTACCAGAACCAGTAGGACTTTTTATTGTAATGAATTTGTTCTGAAGTGCTTTTTTAACCGCAGCTTTTTGATAGTCTCTAAGATGAGGGGATAATAATTCTTCATCTATATAAGGAGAAGAATTTATTAATTTAGCGTCAAGATCATAAATTATCTTTAATAAATTGCAATACTTTATAACAGTATGTAAATATCCTTTTGTGATTATTACATTAAAAGATGCTCTATCTTCTTCTTGTTCTTTACATAAGACACTAGCAGAAGGATCCATTATAGAAGAATAATATATGGGTATGTGCTTCTTTATTTCTTCTCTTCTTTCAACTTCTATATTTAAAGTGGTAAGCTCTCTTATTAAACTGAACAAATTTAAAGGGCAATCAACTAATTTTATAAAGCTACCATCTTCCAGTATATTCATAGTTATATTCACCTTGAACTAATTAAATAATCCCTTATAACAAACTCATTATGTTAAGGGATTTAATGGATATATATATAGATAAATAAATAATAATATTTTTTAATCGTTTAATTAGGCTTTACAACTTGAAGTTAAAAGGTTCGCCAGTAGATTCATCCAAATCTATAACTTCTGCAGAGGCTTCTTGAGATTCTGTATCAGAGGACGTTTCACCTTTATAACCAGAATAAGCAGAAGGAGGTAATGGTTCAATATTTAATTCAGGAGAATTAGTTTTCCATAATTGAATAGCATTAAGCCTTTCTTCTTCTCGTTCCTTTAGTTGTGCTTCAATGTCCTTATCTACATCTAAATCTACATCTAGATGTACTTGAGGACGTGGAGATTGACCACCTTTCTTATTAATCTTATATCGAGTACTGACCCGCATAGGATAATATCCCAACTCACGACCAGGGTCTCCTGCTGGAAGAGTGGTTCCTGTGTTCAAATCTTTACTAATCTTAGCTAGATATTGACGAGGACCATTAATAGTAAGATCTGGCTGATCCTTCATATAAGAACCATTTAGACCATTAGCAGAAACATCCATAACGCATATGAATGGTTTCACTATATCAGTTCCATTCTTACTATAAGTAGGAGAATCAGGTGTACCTAACTCAAAGCGAGTAATATCCCATGTAAAGCCATCAGCTTTTTTATCTCTTGTAGCTTCTATTAAAGTAGTAACAACCATATAGAAGTAACCTTTAGGTTCACATGTTAAATATTTAGGGTCACCACTAGGATAAGTCTCACCAGTATCACGGAATGAACGCCCTCCCCGAATACAATTAGCACAAGTCTCACCACGACTACCAACTAATCCAAGCTGTTCTACTATAGAATTAGGTGAGTAATATCGGGCTGTACCTCTGACGCTATAATCATACATACTACTAAAAGGAATAGGAGGTAATACCTTTAAATAAGGGTTTTCTTCAGTAGCTCCAGAAGGACTATGGCCAATAACTTGACAATAAGTATTATATTTACTCTCAGCGTCATTCCATTCCTTTAGACCAGGAGAAGTTTGGACATACATCATATATCCTGCTAATTGATTGGGAGAAAGCTTACTACGACCATCAAAGAAATATACAGGGACTTTCTCTTCAGGCTTAGTAGGATGCCCTCCCTCAAAAAACTCAAATATATCACTACTGGTGCGAGTAAAGTAATACCAAGGCGGATTGTCCGTATCAGCATTTTCTATTACATGGGCATTAGAAGGATAATTCATAAGAGCAGGGGTCCAGCTACTAGAACTAGAATTAGCTAGACCACTAACAGAGTCTAAAGTAATAGAAGGATTTTGAAGACTCTCTAAGATATTTTGTTGTACGTTGGTAATAGATTCAGACATGCTTTAAGTTAATTCCTTTTCCAATTGAGTTATTTGCTCGTACGTTAAATCAATAGACCAGCTATATCTCGATTTGTTAATAGACAATTTAGATGCCCATCTTTCGAAGACCACAGCTGCACTCTTTAAATCAATAATGGTTTGATCTTTAACGGCATCTACTAATATATTCAAAGGTTGAATTAAAACTAGACACCTATCATTTTGTGTTAAATAGTTATGAAGTATTGAACACCTTTCTCCTCTATCAATGAATAAAGTCCATAAATCCTTTTTATTTAAATAAGCTAAATCTTTCCACCTTTTATTTCCTAACTTAGGTGGATAATAAAACTTGGTAGTAGAATAATTACAAATCCCGTAGACAAACTCTGTAGATAATTTACTTTTATTGTTTATAATAGATTGGATATAAGGCAAATATTGAGATAAAAGAAAAGGTTTATCTATAAAGAAATCTTTAAATATCTCATAGTCCTTCTTATTATTGAATACTGTTTGTATATTTCCTAATATCTTTAAATGAACTTCATTAGGAATGACTTTGTATTCTTTAGCTTTACTGTTTAGACATTTACTATATTGCTTCGTTTTCTTCCCATCTATTAGTAAATAAAAATCATTCCTTCTATCAGACTTTAAATTTATTTCTGAGTTTCCTAAATTTAATTTAGATGATAAGACTATTATAAAATTGGTTTTAACTAACTCTTTACCATTCCATATAGGTCCTGTCCTTAATAGACTTTGTAACTCTTCTAAAGAATCAATAAATAAAGTTTTATAACTAATATTCTCTACATGAAAGTTATACGATAAATGTTCTTTATTCTCATGTCCTTTTATGACATAAAGCATTTTATTCTGTTTTACTCACAATAGAAACTGTATAAATCATTCAGATTCTTTAAAGTAAACAAAGCTATAGTCTCCTTGGAAATACTATATTTAGGACTTCTCTTCTTTAAATCATAAACACACATATTTCTATTAGTCGCTTTATTAACAGCTGAAGTTAAATCAAATAATTTACTATTTTTCATTAGACTAATCGGTTCTTCCTTTTGTTTATATTCTTGTTTATCTTCATATTCAACTTTAGTACCTTTTCCTGTAATTGACTTAGCTTTACTCTTTATCTCTAAATTAACTTTATCTTCAATATAAGGATTATAAACTCCTACATAAGGAATCAATTGAAACTTTATACTTACCTTGTTCCGGCTCATAGTCCATTTACTTAAAGAAGAAATTAATGGTACTACTTGATTATTGTTAGAATAATAAAGATCTTCTAATAAAAGATTAATTATTATATCTTCATTAGCTGAGGAAAACCATCTATTCAAGATTTCATCAATCTCTTCTAATCTACCTTCATATAAAGCCTCCCATAATTGAACTCTACTAGCTTTAGTACAACCACCAGCTAAAGTATCATAGATTAAAGTATCAGTGATATCTTCTATATCTTTAACAGGGTGAAATAATTGAAGTAAAGACCATAATCTTCTTAGATTACCTCTAGAAAAATAACATAAAGCCTCAGCGGCGTTCTTATTAAAATTAGGATATTCCTTCAGCAACTTATTCTTAATTTGCAGTAAAGAAGGATTAGGTAAATGAATATGTAAAGATCTACTAAGTAGAGCGTTTCTCACAGTTGGTTGAAAAGAATCTAAATCCATTGTTACCAAAATCCAAGTAGTAGTTGCTGGAGAGTTTTCTATTATATCCAGTAATAACTTATGACTAGTGGCTGAAGCATTTTGTAACTCATTGACTACTATTAGGTTCCTTATGACTTCATTGTTTTTATTAGGTGGCGGTAAAGTTACGCTTATCTGTGATAAATAAGATAGTTTTTCTTTAGCTTCAGTTGCGTCACTAACCGCATATTCATAGATACCTCTAGTATCTTTCCCTTTACAAACATCACAATGACCACATGGATCAGGTGAATCTCTCGATCTATTTAAACATAACAAACTAGTAATCCATAAATTAGCTAGACTATTCTTGCCAGTACCAGGATTACCTGTAATAAAGATACAAGAAAGGCTTTGAGTTTTATAGTTGGTAATGTAATACTGTAGCGTACTTTTGATATGGGGGTTACCTACAAAATCATCCCATGTCTTAGGTCTTTTTTCTTCTGCTAACCAAGTGATTCTAGGTTTCTCATTGACTTCTTTAGAATTAGACACTTTATGTTAATTAGTCTCCATATCTTGTATATACTCTTCAACTAACGTTCTTACTAATTTTAGTTCATTAGCTAACATCCATACTGGATCTCCAGGTATAGGTTTTACTAATACAGCTTCTCCAGTAGGAATATCTAATCCTGAACTTTTGTCTTTATAATAACTCTGTGGTTCAAATGTATGATAAGTACTGCCATGTACAAAGTTTTCACAAACTACAACAGGATGTTGGCCATAATAGTGGACAGTACCTCTATAAGCTTTTAGAGAAGCATCACTACCAAAGAAAGACTTAACAGCTTCTGACCCTGATACTAAAATAGGGACTCTAGGATTAAGACTATTAATATCTAAATCTAACCAATATTTACAAGCTATTCTATGTTGATGTTTAATAGCTTTTTTCTCTCCTTTATTAGTTAGAGGTTTACATCTTAAAGCATTACCATACAATACATACTTTCTAAAAGGTTTATATTGATTCTTAATAAAAGATGTCTCTGAATAATCAAAGACTAATGATAAATAATTCTTTAGAAACTGACCAGCATTCATCTTTAAACTCTCACCGTTAGGATACAAAGATAATTCCTTTTCTTCTTCTATCTCAGCTGGATAAGCAGCATATATGGCTAATAGAACTTGATCGAAAGGAACTTGACTATGACTGTGAACACTTTTACCAGTAGATAACGAGCATCTATTACATCCTGGGTCATGATCTGGTGTTCTATAAAACATTTATTATACTTCCTATGTTTGACGAAAGGTTGAAAAAGAATATTACTTAGTAGTAATCAATATGATAAATAAATATAAGTAAAATAACTATTCTCTACCTGTAGAACCAAACCCCCCTCTGCTTAAAGTATTGTTCCAATCGTTAGACTGTACTTCTTTGACTTCTACCGGATTAATTAAATTAATAGGGATTAATTGAGCTACTCTCTCTCCTCGAAAGAATATAGTCTCGGTATCAGCATAGGGTTGTAGGGCTAGAAATAATTCATCATCAGGCCCATTATAAGATAAATCAACTACTCCGACGCTATTAGCTAGATGAGTTTGATAAGAACGTGAAGTACTACTTCTAGGTAATATAGCAGTCCAACAAAGAAAGTTAGGATTAATGCAAATACCAGTTTTTATAAGTCTTGTTTTAAACTTCTTTCTAAATACACTCTTTAACTTTCTTTGTTCACCTTGATATTCTACTTTAGTTACTTCTATTTTAAAGTTAGGATTATCTTCTAGATAAAGTCTATCTTCTTCAGGAAGACTAATTAGAGGAGCTACATACTCCCATTTAAATTCTTGATTATTTGGCTGTTTTATAATAGCTGTCTCAGCAATTCTTATATCAAATCCAGCATCCAAAGGATGTGCTTTAGTCAATTGGTTTTCAGGACAATGAGGTAAAGCCATCCATTCAATTATATTCGTAGATCCATTAGAAGAACTTGTTCCTAAAACTTGCATAAACTGATTTAATTTATTTACTTATAGATTCTTATTAATCCTTAATCAATCAATAAATAATAAATTAATAAATTATAGTTCTGCACTCATTGGTAATATACTAAAAGGATGTCCTCCCTCATAAGCTATTGAAGGATAAGCCACTAACCAATAATTCATATTTTTAGGTATTTCCGCTATCTCTTCTTCTTCAACATCTTCCATAGTCATTTCAATAGTTTTGAAACACAAATGTAGGAGACCATTATTGGCTTTAGTTGCACTCAGTAAATCTAAGAGAGTTTTATTAGGAAAACAGATAGGTTCATTCCATTCTGCTCCATCAATTAGAGGTATAAAACTAGAGATACTAAGAACAGCCGGGTTAGTTTTATCCTCACCAGTTATTAATAAACTACCATCTTCAATACTAAAAGATATATCTTGATGTGGTTGTAATCCAAAAGATTGAATGTTAATAGAATTTATCAATTGAGTATAATTTACTTCCAATTGATATATACTAAATAAATCTAAAAAGGTAGCTTGTGCTTTATAAGTATCATTAGTATCTTGAATACCATAAAAGACTAACTCAGACAATCCACAAGCTATTCGGTATATGTCACCAACAAATGCGGAGCCCGATGTTCGCTCTCCTTTATATATAGAAATAACAGAAGAAGAAGGTAATTGAGTTATAGCATATGCAATATCTCTATAAATATGAAATTCAAAATCATTCTCTATTTCAATTGAAGATCTAAAAAAGATAAAATCTTGTACTAATCCTTTAGCTCCTATCTGTAATGTAGATTCTTTTTTATTAGCTTCTATCTTTATTAGACTATCTTTATTACAATAGCTAACTCCCTTCTTTAAAACTTCAGTAATAGTAGGATTGTCTTTACATAAAGGTTTCCAAACTATATCTCTTCTACTTAAACCAGTAGGATTAAAGTCATCTTGAGAGGAGGATATTGGACAGTCAATGGATCCTAAACTTCCTAAATTAAAACACAATTTGTTATCACTAACTTCGATGTCTAAAGTGTCAACATCAGTACTCTTTAAAACTTTGACAATCTGATTAATCCAACTCCCCTTTAAATTTACTGAACCTTCATTTATTATATCTGCTCTAATATAATTAACAAATCTGCATTTAGATGTGTTCAATGATTCTATAACAATATACTCTCTAAGTCTAGAATCCTCGTCGTCATCAATGACTGCACTTATTCTTATAGATTGTTCTTGAACTGTAGTAGCTGCTGGATTTACTATACCTGCCGCTACTGTGAAAGCACTAATTAATTGTTCTTTACTTCCAACAGAGAATTTCATATTTACCATTCTTACACTCACCTACAAAATTATTTAACTCTTTACCAATAATAAATATAAATATAAATAATTTAAATATATTTAATGGACCCAAACAGGTGCTATTGACATAGAAGCTTCACAAGGAAAGGGTTCCCCTATTAAAGGAGATAATAAATCACTCTCTGCTTTCAACATATATTCTCTAGCTCTATTAGCTAATTCTTTAGTATGATCAGTGCAATCATATACATAATTGGTGACTCCTTTAGAATTAGTCTTAACTTCTTTTATCCACCATTCACCAGGGATTTCTAGATTAATCTCATCATGTACTGAATTGAGAATCTTTATATGTTTCATTAAATATGAATCTTCTATCATATACTTTAAAGCTAACTTGGTCATATCAGAAGCAGTACCTTGAACTATGGAATTAGGAGCTTTCCTTTTTATAGAACCTATACCTCTTATGCCTTTAGCATTCTCCTCTGCAATAAAGATACTTCTACCATAAATAGTTTTAACCTTCTTATAGTAAATACCTTTATTAGCCTCATAGTCTAACCAAGCTTTTAATCTATGAAACTTAGTAAAATATTTATCTAATATCTTCTTCGCCTCTCCAACAGAAACATTAAAGTTATCAGCAAATCCCTGTTCACCCTTGCCATATATAATGGAAAAGTTTAATATTTTACCCATCTTCCTAGGGTTCTTGCCATTAGGTAAAGTCTTTCTTGCTACTCTATCTAAATCCCAAGGTTCTACATCATTAAGATCAGTGAATATTGAAGTAGCTGCTTGAATATGTAAATCAGCCACCGGGTTAGGAACATCTTCTAAAGTTATAGGATGCTTTATAGTAGCTGGAGCTAGGAAAGCTTCTAACATAACTAGTTCCTTAGCTAAGGCAGCAGCTATTCGTAATTCTTGAGAACTGAAATCTATACTAACCCATACACTCCCTTTTTTAGCTTTAAAAATATCTCTCATAGAAAGAGATAAATTTATGACTCTATCCTTATCTATTTCATACATTGATTGATAAATTTAAACTAGTTTTAATGTTAATCATCTCTATTTATTATTAATGGAACTCAATAAAAGATCATCTCAATTTATCATTAATTTATCAGTAAAAATATAATCTGCTATATAAGTGTTTATAACTTTAGGATAAGAAGAGTATTGTGGTAAATCTGCAATACCTCCTTTTACTTTAATTACTTCTTGACAGGAATTTCTATCAAAAGGTTTTAAGCAGTTCTTGTTTGAACTATCCACTTTAAATAAAGTAAACGTTCCTTCTTTATTAATATTCCAATTAACTCTATAATCCTCTCTATTTGGTGGATAAGATTTGTCAAAAGGTTCTATTTCTAATAAGACCTTAAAACAAGAAACTGAAGTATCAAGCCAAAATGATAAATGATTATTTTTAATAGACTTAGAACTACTCTTTGCAACGGTTGTAGTCATAGATATTAACAAATGGTAAATAATGAATTATTAAATCCTAATCAATAATTTAATTGTTATATCTATATATACATAATAAAAGCTTAACTTATCTATGTATCAATCAAGTTCAAAATAAATACCTTCTTTCAAAGTTAGGTTTACTGACTTAGCTGATATAGCTTGGATGTTATTCTTATCAGTCTTACCTTCACCGCCAGAAGACATCCTAGAAGTACTGGTACCAATTACATTTATTTTTGCATGAATTCGCTGTGTAATAGGACTGATAGATTTATAATACTTGAGACCATCTTCTAGAAGCTTTTTATATTTTCTATACTCCAAAATAAGATTGATTATTTTAGAATTCCTTTTTACAAATGCTTCTTCTTCTTCAGAATCTAGATCTTCATATCTTTTTAATTCACTTTCTAATGAAGCACTTTTTAAATCTTCTAAAGAATCAGATTGGATAATAGAATTTACTATTTGTAGTAAACCTTTACTATCATTTAATTTCTTACTTATATAATCTGGTATAACTATCTTACTTTTAGGTTTACCATCTTCAAGGACTAAAGTTCTTGACAGTTTTAATCCCAACTCTTTACATATAGAAATAGTAGCCTTCTCTTTAAGTTCTAGAAAATGTTTATTCATAACTTCTAATAACTTTAAATTTACAGGCATTCCTATATATCTAGAATGAGCCATTAAAGGTACTAATTGCTGATCTAGTAAGAAGGCTTCACTCTGATGATGAAATTCACTAGCTATATAGAACATTAATTCATATAGTTCTATAACTAAAGAAGTCATTTTCTTTTGTGTGAAGGGATTAATATAATCTCTTGGTGCACCAACATCTAGAGCAGCATATTCTTTCTGAGAATCAGATAGTTCTTCTTTACTCCAATCAGACAATTGTTCCTGTTTATCTAGTACTATGTGAAAATAATCTCTAGCTAAATCTTTTAAAGAAGAGCCTCTAATCTTACTTGCTTTCCAACCTGTACTGACATTGTTAGTATAGGCCGCAGTTAAAGAGTCTTTAATATTATACAATCTAACATTCCAGTTACTCAATATCATCATATATTCAAATGCAGCATTATGAGATATAACATCTACACTTGAATGTACACTTTCTATACCTTTTATTATAGGAATGGTTTTCTCTTTACCTATCTTTTTAACGTCTATAACAATTGGACAAACATTACCTAGAAAGTTAATTTGTATTAGTCTTACTAAAGCTAAATATGGATCCAGTGCAGCTCGATTAATATCAATCTTACCTTCTAATTTAGAACATACCTCAAAGTTGGGATAAGTCTCTAAATCAATAGCTATAGGTACTTTAGTATTCTGTATTAATTGTTCTATATATGCTATGTGGGATTCATCCTGAATATAGTAGTAATCAATTAATTCTCCTTCTACAAAATTAGCTTTTAGTATATCTAAAAAAGATGAAGTCATATTTTGTTAATGTATTATTCCATTTCATCAGCCATTTGTATAAATTCCTCTAGAGAAGGGGGGAATATATTAGTTTGACTGTCATTAGTATTAGAAGTAGTAGAATACATATTATTTTGTGAAGGACTACTAGCACCTGAAGAGTTAGCATAATTCATGGGATTATTACTATCAGCAGGTTGAGGTTTTAAAGCCTTACCATCACTACCGGTTTCATTATAATAACTTAAAGGATCTAAACCTTTTACAGTAGGCATAGTACCATTATTATTAGAAAAACCTTTCATCTCAACTGGACCTTCTTCTTCTTCCTCAGTTGTTTGTGAAGACGACTCCTCAATATTGGCATTACCATTTTTATGTAATGCAGTTAAATCAATAAGACCTTGACTATTATATGGTGTATTTCCACTAGCCGAGTAATTGTTAGGTTGTTGTCCCTTCAAAGTTGATATAGAGTAATTTGTACCCAATGAATCATCTATACCACGAACTGTATTCTTACTTTGTTCAACTAAAATGTTCAAGTTATTATTTAATGACTGTATCATAGTGGTCATAGTCTCTAACATCTTCAGTTGTATTTTTTCAACTCCATCCAATAATGTACTAGCTTTAGCTAATTCTTTTTTAATATCAGCTACCGACATAGATTCATAATTAGGTACCTTTTTTCTTCTAGTAGTCATAATTATATGTTTATTCCTATCTCAACTTTATTACGTTATTTCAATAACCAATTGCTACTACTTTAACCCTAATATTTTTTACACAATAAAAACTAGTTCTCAATCCGTTTTTAGGATAATAGTTCTTTAACATCAAATTAGTGTATCTAGCATAATCAGATGTAATGGTAAGAACCTGCTTTTGTTCTTTAATCTCAATATCGGGAGGACAGCAGTCAAAAGGTTCTGTATTATCAATAAAAAGGACTTTACTTCTAAGCCAACATTCCTCATCAAATGAGTAAGCAAAGTTACCACATTCACTCTGAATAAATAATATCTCTAACTTCTTCGTTATTCCTAACTCTTCAAAGTTTAGTTTTCTAACATCACCTGGTCTTAGTATATAAGAAGTTGAGTGAATACTACCATTAGATAAAGAGACTGGAATAGGTGGTATAACGTGTCTACTAAGATTAGATATTCTTCCACAGATAGGAGTACCTCCTAAATCTAGTCCTAATGAATAGGAAAAAGATATGGCACCACACTCATCTTCAGCAATCGCGTAAGGGTTAGTTCCATAAGGTGTCGAAACTATTGAAGTAGATGGTCTTAATGTTGACGTTGGGTTATTATTAGATATATCACTAACATTATTAGATGTTACATTAGTATAAGAATCATCATCTGAAACTGAATCATTTAAATTCTGTACGTTACCAGATAACTCAATTATCTTAAATTGACGTTTAGTTGGATCATTATTAGCCATTGTAAAAATAACGGATTGATTGTTATTATCTTAATAATCCCAAATGTACACCTTAACAAAGTAAATATATAATGTCTAAATCTAAAGATACTTCTAATTCCACTTCTTCAAGTCATATAGATAAGCTAAAAGCATTAGATAGCAAGTTTAGTAAACTAAAAGGCAGTGGAGGCTTTATAAATAAAAGGAAAAGTATAGAAGTAGAAAAAGTATCTACTGGTTGTATAACCTTAGATAGATTATTAGAAGGTGGATTTCCAAGGGGTAGAGTAGTAGAGATTTTGGGTAATCCTTCTTCAGGTAAAACAACTTTAAGTCTCCACTTAATCAGCTCATTACAAAAGCAACAAATGTCTTGTCTATTTGTTGACGTAGAAGCCACCTATACTGATGCTTATGCTAAAGCCTGTGGGGTCGATACTTCTACTTTAGGGTATTTCTGTCCAGATAGTATGGAGGACGCTATAGAAGCAATAAAGTACGCAGGAGAAGTTATAGACTTTATATTTATTGATTCTGTACCTGCAATGACTCCCAGTGTTGAATTAGATAAAGATGCTGGTTCAGCTACTCTAGCAATTAGAGCAAGAATACTAAGTCAAGAAATTCCAAAGTTAATTAGTATTGCTAAAAAGAGCAATTGTACATTTGTATTCTTGAATCAATATAGAACCGCTAATATAGGTGGCTATGGGCCCAGTAAATCAGGTAGTGGTGGGATGGCAATACCTTATTATACATCTCTTAGAATAGAGCTTACTAAGATAGGTAGTTTAACAGAAGGTTCAGAACAAATAGGCCACACTTCTAGAGTCAAAATAATAAAGAGCAAAATTAGTGCTCCTTTCCAAGAAGATACTGTAGATATAATATATCCCAATACTTCTTACGCAAGAACTTCTGGAGCTGGTATTGATAGAGTAGGAGACATAATAAATGTAGGTAAAGAATGCGGCATTATACAATTAAAAGGATCTTTCTACTCTTATGGAGATGAATTAAAAGTACAAGGTAAAAGTCAATTGAGAGAGTATTTAAGTTCCAATCCAGAAGTTCTAGAGAGAATTGGTAAAGATATACAATCACACAAACCAGTAGCCGTAGAATAATCTATACTTTATATTGATTATCCTATTAAACTATTAAACTATCAATTAAATAACTTATGAATTTTCAGGAAGCTTACACAATTTTAGATCAAGTATCATCAGCCTATAAAGGTACAAGATCTGAGCACACAGCTTTAAGTGAAGCATTAAGACTATTTGCTGAACTTATAAATAAAGAAGTTAACAGGGATATATCTAACACTCAAGCTAATAATACTAATAATACTAATAATACTAATAATGCTAATAATGTCCCTGATACTTCGGTGATTAAATAAAAGTTTTAATTATAACTATATTAAATAGACTAAATAAATCTAAATCTATTTAGCAGCAACCCGTTCTAGGATAAGGTCTTATTACGGGTATTACAGGTTTAGGAGCTGGTTTAGGAGGATCAATTGGCTTATTTCTACAGTCTTCTCTTTCATATCTATTAGAAAGATCTAACATTTCTTTCTTAGCAGCAAGTAAATGTTTTTCATAAATACCAGCAGCTGCTTGAGCAAACTGTGTGTCGGAAGAAGTAGTCGAATATCTAAACTGTATATTAAAACAACCTTTTGCAGAAAGCCTTTGTATTAAATGAGCTATTCTTTTATTATCAATACTGGCTTCCTGCATAGACCACTCAATTGAAATTCCACATGAACCATCAGTAGAAAATACTATTCTTCCACACTCACAGTCTATGTACATAGTAATTGCACAACTACTACATACAAATTCCTCTAAAGCATTGGAAGGAGTATCTATACCTCTTTGTACGACAGGTAAATAATTGTTGATAGTAGGCATAAGATTGAAATGAATTATATAATTCTTTACTGATACATCTTATATCAATTTATATCTACATTAGTACCTCTATATTTAAAGAACTAAACTCTATAAATATAAATTACTTTTATCTAAATGATTAACAAATTTCTATAAGAGAATAAATATTTAGTTAAGGTCTACTTAATATCAAATCTAAATTAGAAAAGCTATTACTAATTAGACTACCGTTAGCTGAAACACTACTAATAAATGTTGAGTCTTGAATCGCTGAACCTTCATAAGGCTTTATAGACTTCAAGTATCTGATAGGAAATGGAGGATCTAAGTTTAGTCTACTATTTACTATTAATGATTTTCTAAACGCTAATGGATTGCCTTTAGGAGAATAAGCAGTTACAACCCAACTAGTACCAATGCCAGATGACTCTACAGTGGCCCAACCTCCTACACTACGGATAAGAAAATATAGATCTCTTGCTAAAGGCTCTGATCTTACTCTGACCTTCAACTGTCCATCTCTAATATCAATATAACCTACCGCATCGAAGATACCTCTCAATAAAGCAATACGATCAGTCACATCCGTAAATATAAGAGATTTATGTATAGTCCTATCACAGATAGTAGAATCCATTAAATCTAAATTCTTCATTTCAGTTACATAATTAGATAGACCAGAAGGGGAGTCTACAAAATCAGAGAATCCATATAACCTTTCTTCCTTGTTCAGTAAAGTCAATTCATATCTTCTAACATTAGGACATTGCCTCATCATAATTTCGTATAGTTCTTGATCTAATTGAACCATAGGCTCGTCCTGTCCTAGTAAACCTTTACCGATCATAACCCCTATCCAGTGAGGTGGACTTATACATCTATTCTGTTCGGGAAAGTTAATAGGAGTAGTGAGGCTTTCCACAACCCAATTATTAATAGTTGGAGGTTCTTGTTTAGGTAAACAATATCCATAACAGCAGTAATTATTAATAGCTGGTGGATTTAAATTGTGAGCTTTTGTAAGGACTATAAGTTCACTTACAGTTTTAGTAATCCAATTAGTATTAAGATTATTAGTACTCTTAACTTTAAATCTATGGTCAGAGGATACTATAGTTGAAGCTCCGTCGTTAAATTCTATTATGTATAAAGGTTCCCTTTTAAAAGAAACAGAGTTTATAGGATACCAATAGGTACTATTATTATCGACAATAGATAACCTTTGGTTAGTAATTTCATTTACCCTTATCCAATCGATAGGACTTAGTATAAAAGTTTTTTCATTCAAATAGGACATAAGAATATAAGAGAAGTCTTATTTAATAAGATTATAGAAACTTAATATATTTACTATAAGAAGGAGTCAATGATTAAAAATAATAATTAGATAAATCGTATTCTATATAAAAAGACTGTAATCTTTTAATAAAGGGAGTATGTGTTAAATCATATAACTTAAGATTATTATTGAATAAAAATTCATTCAATTCCTTGGCAAGGTCTAAGCTTGAATAAGTAACAATATCTTCTGATAAATATGAAGATGAAATAAGTAAAACGCCTTTACTCTCAAAATAGGATTTACTCCAAAACTTTAATAGTTTATCTTTAGTAGACAAGGGTAAATATCTAATTATCTCTTTTCTATATAAAGATCTGAACTTAAAGAAGTTTTTAGGATGACTGGCTACTTCTAGAATTAATTTATCTAAATCATTAGGATTCTTATTAGCACTAAAGAGATTATTATTAATATCTAATATCAATCTATCATCTCTTGTAAGAACTAATTTAGTAATATTTCCTAAGATCTTCCTAGAAAGTACTCTATTAAATAGTTCAATATATATAGGAGCATTAGATAATAACTCTTCCACAATACTTATTACTTTGTGTTCTAACTAAATACTAATTTTTACTTTCAATATAAAATCCTTCTAAATTAAAGGATAATTCTTATATAAATCTAACTAATCAAATTAATATGCCAAGACCTATAAAGTTTTCTGAAAAAGGAGCTCCTCTTACTTGTGCTGATCATGATAATAATATAGATGCTCTGCTAGATAGAGCTAATCATACTGGTAAACAACCAGCTTCTACTATTAGTGATTTAGAGTTATTTATTACCAACTCAGCCCCAATAAAAGATCTAGATGAACGATTAGATGCAGTAGAAGAAAAGATATTAACTCTTCAAGATGATGTATTTAATCCTGGAGGTTACATTGATACTCTATTCAAAACATTACAGAATGAGTATAGAGCTGGAGATAATGCATTAGATATAAAGATACAGGATCTAAGAAAAAAGATAAATGAATTAGAACAAGCAGATACTAATTTACAGGGATTAATTGATGGTTTAACCTCACGCGTACAAACTAATGAAGATGATATTGATGATTTAGAAAATGATCTAACAGACTTAGAACAGAGAGTTCAAGTCTTAGAAAATGAAATGGACACGGCAGAAGCTGAAATTGATAGAATAAAAGCTTTATTAGGAAATAATAATGTAAATCAAATAGTACAAGATTTAACTGATATAAGAAAAGTCACTGATCCTGTAAATGCTAAAGAAAAGTTTTTAGTTGAACCCCCTCCTAATGAATCAGATGGATTAAGGCTAGCTTGGGACTTTGATAAAAATGAACCTGAATGGCGTTTACCTGGACTTATAGATGGTGGGCCTTTAATTTATCCTAATGGTCAAAAGGTTGATCGTATAGTCGCTGATCCTGTTACATAAAAGATTCAGGAAATATTAAAGAATAATAATAAATCAATAAAAGTTATTATTATCTTTTATAGTAAGTAACAAAATATTTAATAATTTAATATATATACATCTAATAAAAGTTTATGACTATTATTCAATTACGTAGAGGAAAGGAAACTGATCTACCAGGTTCTCCTCCGTTAAGATATAACGAACCTGTTATAACATCTGATACTAGAAGATTATTTATTGGAGATGGTACAGATCCTACTGGAGGTTCAGCTGTAGTACCTAGATTTTCCCATCCCCCATCTATTAATGATAATACTGACCTACCTGCTACTACTAAATTCGTTCAAGATGTTATTAATGCAAAGTTAGGTACACCTCCTGCAAATATAGCTTTAAGAGACCAGGATAATACTTTTACAGCTGATAATATATTTCAGAATTTCCCTACCGTAACTCAGACTCCTTTGCCGGGTGCACAAGATAATACTAATAAAGTAGCGACGATGGAGTGGGTACAAACAGCAATAGATGCTGACCTTACTGATGTTGCCTTCAAAAGTCAATCTAATACCTTTTCTGGAACTAACACTTTTACGGCTACTGCAACCATAGACGCTAGTGCAGCTGCCGTTAATGTACCTACATTAGGTCAGACTACTGTGCCTGGTACTAGTGCAGCTAGTACTAAATATGTGTGGGATAGTTTATTGAATGACACAGAACAAAAGAAGACTTTAACACCTTCAATAACTATAACAGATGTAGGAAACTTAAATGCAGCAGGTACTCCTTCTACATTAATACCAACACTTGATTGGATTTACACAAATGTAAATAGTAGTTCACTATTAGGCAGCGATAATACTTGGACAGGAGATAATACTTATAATAATCCTCCTACTATTGTTAATTCTCCTGCAATAAACGATAACTCCTCAAAAGTACCTACTACTTCTTGGGTCAGAAGTGCCATTAATACTTTAATGACAGGAGGCGGGCCAGTACTAAGGAAAAGCCTAGTAACTGGGAAGAGAAATACTTTAGAATGGACTTCGGGTACTGTCAGTATCAATGGTACTAACTACACTATAAGTGCAGGAGACTTTGCATATAATACTACTCATACAGCGGGTACTTACTATGTTGTTGCTAGACTGAGTGGCGGAACAGTCGTTTTAGATGCTGATAGAACAACTCCTGCAGTAGGAGCTAATGAAGTCTTATTAGGCTCTCTAACAGTAACTAACGTAGGTGGTACCCCTCCAATGGAAATATCTGGTGTAGTAAATAATCCTCCAGATTATGCTAGAAGGGATCTTGATAATATATTCTTAAGAAAGAATAATTTCAAAGATGAAGTCAAATTAGATTATGGTACAGGAGCAACCTCTACCTTCAATTCAAGTGGAATAGATTTAAATAGTAGTACTATTGATGTAAATGGAAGTATTACTCTAGCTCCAGCTACAGGTAGTACCTTACCTAAAGGCGATTATTCTATTACTACAGCAGATGAAAATAATAAAACGTTAGCTACTACAGAATGGGTAACTTCTAAATTAACTTCATTACCAAATAGTTTATTTACTCTTAATACTACTACTGGAGATGTAGAATTAGATCCTTCTGTAACAGGATGTCTTAATCTAACAGGAGATTGTTTATTATTAGACCCCCCTACTAAAGATGAACATGCTGCAACAAAGAAATGGGTGGAAGATTTAGTAAAAGGGGTTAGTGGTATTCCTATTGTAAGACCTGGAACTGGACAGACAGTAGAATGGACAGCTGGAAATATTCCTTTACCTGCTGGTCTGAGTTGTTCAAACGCTAGTGCTCCTAATAGTTGTGCCACAGGAGCTGGTATCGGCGGTACTGATATTTGTAGAGTAGCAGCCTCTACTAATGCTCTGTCAGTATCAGCTACTACTACTAGAATTTATGTTCGTTATAGTGATTGTGCTGTATTAGCTTCTGATACTCCAGTTGACGAAACTACTACTGGTATGAATATAGCAGAAGTAGATGCTACAACTACTCCTATAAAGATATCTCCTATAGATCCCAACAAGTGGGCTCCAATAAAAGACCCAGTATTCATAGGGATTCCTAAAGCTCCTAAACCAGCTAAAGATGCATGTACTACCAATCCTGATCAAGTAGCCACTGCAGGTTGGGTATGTGATCAAGTAGAGGCTTTATTACATGATTCTTGTGGAGTATCTTTTCCAAAGGTAATAAATGAAAATCCTCCTAGTCTATTAATTAATGTAACTGCCGGTCAAGTTCCTCCTGATCCTTCAGGAACAGGAACTACACCCATAGCTGTGGCTTCATTAGGAACTGCAGTAGCAGCAGTAGCAAATAGCATTGAATACGCTTATATTCGATATTCAGATGGTAAGTTTGTCTTAAGTACAGTTAATCCAGGTTCTAGTGGTTTCTTATTAGCAACAGTAACAACCAATGCCAATAGTGTGACCCAAATTGTTAGGGCTTCAAATGCTGTAATTAAAACTAGATTTAGTGCTAATTATGGTGTCGGATACGGTGGTGATTTAGTCTATATTGGACCAGCCACTTGTTAGATATTGACAAAGACCATAGTAAATATTGATTATAAACTATAAATAATAATTAATTTGATATTAAAAATATTATTCTTAACAAGAATCTATGGCTAATTTTCCTAGCAAAAGCACAAATCCATATGAAGCCGTAGCAGCTCAAACTTATAGATTTCAAGGAGCCACATTAGAAGCTGATCATCCTCCTACCAATGCTAATGATAATAGAGTAGCTACAACAGGTTGGGTTACTAGTCTAGTAACAGCTAGTCCTATGTACCCAAGAGTAACTGATGCAGGTGGATTAGGGATTCACGTTAGTACAGGAGTTGTATCTACTCCTTCTGGTACGGCATGTAACATTAGAGCTACCACTACTCCTATTGCAGTCGTAGCTAGTAGCACAGAGTATGTCTATATTAGATACTCAGATTGTAGTATTGTAGTCAGTACAGTCTCTCCAGGTAGTAATTTAGGAACAGTGATTGCCGAAGTTATAACTGATCAAACTAAAATTATTAGTATAAAGAACTTCGGAAATGTTAATAGTTGGGCTAGTTTACAATCCCCATTCTTCTCAGGGATTCCCAAAGCCCCCCATCCAAAGAAAGATGATTGTAGTAATCAAATAGCTACTACTGGATGGGTATGTGATAGTTTAAAGAACTTCCTATTTAATGTTGCTCCTAATGATATACCTAGGGTTGTTGATGCAGGAGGTTTAACTGTCAATGTAACTAAAGGGGAGATTATATTACCAACTGGAAGTACTTGTACAGGAGTTAACTGTACTAAAGGCGGTAGTGGAGCTACTGATAAATGTGAAATTAATCCTTTAACGAATCCAATATCTGTAATAGCTAACGCTGATGGTAAACTAAATCCAAAAGAAAGTATATGGGTTAGATATAAAGACTGTACCGTCGTAGCCACTACCACTAAACCCTCTTTAGAAGAAGGTCTATTATTAGCAGAAGTCATAACTGATTCTAATCAAATAGTAAAAATTACACAGGTAGGAGGAACTTTATTAGCTATGTTAATACAGTATTTCAGCATGGGTTATGGTGGTAA